>Ga0256826_1000343_pt1 | contig 27784 bp, 30 predicted proteins | sample CV79metaG_FD_185975 | JGI IMG/M metagenome (GOLD analysis project Ga0256826, IMG submission 185975) | Hydrothermal vent microbial communities from East Pacific Rise, Pacific Ocean - CV79 | ecosystem: Environmental > Aquatic > Marine > Hydrothermal vents | place: Pacific Ocean: East Pacific Rise...
TATATGAATAAGAATAATTAAAATAATAAGGTATTTACTTTTTTTCTTTACAGTTGTTTTAACACGATACAGCATGATATATACAAAAAGAGAAAAAAACAATGATAGTATAGCAACACCTGGATAAATCAAAACAACACCAAAAATAGCAATTATAAAACCAAAAAATTTAAACTTTTTTGAATAAAACAAAGAGATAATAGCAGATGAATAAAACATATAAATCGAAACAGATGGTTCCGGAAAATAACTCCTAGATCTATTATAATAAATATTAAATAAATTATATTCTTTTGTTTCAATAATAAAACCAAATTTTTCAGATAAAGTTGAATCAGACAAATCTAAATACATTTTAGAATCTTCTACTGTTCTACTTAACAATAATATTTCACTTGGGTTATAGTGATAATATATAAATAATATAATGCCTTCTATTGAAAAAATAAAAACCATAAAAATAATACTTTTCATAATAAGATCTATATATTTTATTGGCATTGTTAAAATATTCAATACAATTAATGCAGATATTAGCATTTGAAAAGTATGTAATAATATAAAGTTTTTCTCCAGAACTGATGAAATCACTAAATATACCATCATCCAAATTAAAATATCAATCTTCACCTTTCTAAATTGTTTCAATCCAAAATAAAAGGTTAAAGGTAGCATGCACAAAAGAAGAAAAATATCAACTTCTAGTTTTAGTCCAAATATATTCCAAAATCGAAAGCTCCCAAAAGAAAAAAAGCTAAACACTAAAAAAAAAGATAATGGAACCAATAATAAACTTTCCCGATCTGAACTTATTGTTTGTTTTTTCATACTTTAAATAACTTTAAAAAAAGTTGTAAAGAACTAAAAAGATAATGTTTTCTAGATATTTTATTTTCCAAAAGTAATAGGGATAAAAGATATAAAGATTTTTTATAACCAATATCACTATTCCGATGAGATATTGACATATCATGAATTCTATATTTAATTAATTTCTCTTCAAGTAACAAAATTTTTTTATTACTATAAATTGCATTTATCCAATAAAACCAATCTTCAACAGCAATTAAATTCTTTTCCTCTGAAAATAGTATTTTTTTATCATTTTTCATAAGAACTGAATTAATATTAATATAATTGGTATAATATATTATATTTGAACTATTAACACAGTATTTTAATATATTATAAATATTTTGATTATTAAATATTCCTATTTCAGTAGAGTTTTTATCTATTATATATGCTAGAGTATGTATAATATCTACTTTTGTTTCAACAATAAGTTTAACCTGCTTTAATAATTTATTATTTAACCATACATCATCTGAATCTACAAATGCTACAAACTCACCTCTTGCAACCTTTAAACCTTCATTACGAGGGTAGGCAGGACCACCTTTATTGATATTTAATGTTATAACCTTAACTCTAGCATCCTTAATTTTGAATTTTTCAATAATTTCAGCACTACGATCTGTCGAACAATGATTAACAAGTATGAGTTCAATACTTTTATAAGTTTGATTTAAAACTGAAAGAATAGTTTCTTCTAGGTATACGTCAGCATTATATATAGGGATAATCACACTTACTAATGGCATCATAATTCTATATCCTTTATATATTTTTCAAGTCCTTCAAATAGGGGAACAGTAGAGATAAACTTTAATTCTTCTCTTGTATTCACTATATTTGCACAAGCTCTAACCGTATCAACTTTACGAATTTTATATTTACCCCACTCTATATTCGCTTTTTTATTTGTAAGTTTTTCTAAAATAACAACCATTTCTCGAATAGAATAGCATTTTCCTGTTCCTACTTCATAACTTACTTTTGAGAGGTCTAATTCTTTATATCTATCTATAAGATTAATATAAAAATTCACTACATCATCCATATGAATAAAGTCTAAACATTGATATCCAGAGCTCATCCCTACACTTAAACTTGAGTTTAATGATTCTAATGCATAGTCAATAATTTTTTTATTACTACTCTTTTTACCATATACACTGTAAAGAATAGCATTTACAAATTTAAACCCATCCCTTTTAGAAAAATACTCAATCATATATCTTGCAGATGTTTTTGTAGCAGAATAAAAATATGTTGGACTAACTTCATCATTACTATTGTGATATTCAGAAAAAGAACCTGTATTTATAAAAAGTTTTATATTACAATTCGATAGTGCTCCTAGAAGGTGTGAAGTAAATACAACATTCGATTCTATAAGTTTTTCTATATCTTTTTGAGTGTCTCCACTTGTCGAATAAGCAGCTAAATGGACAATTATATCTGGTGAAAAATTTTCAACTTCTTTCTTAAATTGTTCTAATTTATTATAAAGAATATATGAAATTTTTTCACCAAACATTTCTTTGGCCTTAATCATGTTACGGACTACGATTGATATCTCTTTATCATTTGAATCCATAAGTATACAAAGTAAATCTTCACCTATATAGCCAGTAGCACCAGTAATAAGAATCTTTGTTTTACCATTCATACCGTATCTCTTCAATATCTAAAGTAACTGCTTCAGCAGGATCATGCTCTAAGGATGCAATATTAAGTAGTAAATTCACTGAGCTAATACCTCTAAATGCCATCCATAGTCCTGCTTTTACTGTAAGTCTTTGGTAGTTCTCTGTAGACAGTATTGTAGTAAAAAATTCTTTATCCTCTTCATTATAAATAATAAATTCTATCATACCGACTGGAACAATAATATTTAAAATCATCTCCTTATGTTTTTTCCAGCCTTTTTTATCACCTTTATGTACAGTTGAAAAATAAGCTTCTCCAAATTCACTATATCCATCATCACTTTTTTTAATAGCATGATATATATCTCCTTTGGGATGAAGAATTTGTTTAAGAGGGGTAAGTATCACTCCGTCCAAAAGAGTCCTTTATCTTTTGCCATACTTTCATACTCACTAATCTGTTCTAGTGTTTTGTCCAATATATTCTTATCTAAATTATAAAAGTCATAGTACCACTCACTTGTAAATCTAATAGTATCTTTATACTCTAAATTAGCCTGCCATTTCATAAAGAAAAGTGATTTATCACAGTTGAGTTTTAAGAGTCCTGCTTCATGAAAAGGTATATTATCCGTTATACTAAAAGCATCATCAACATTTTCAAAATGCCAATACTTACTTAAATCTTCCAGTAACTGTTTAACAGTATGATTTTGTTCTGCACGTGGTCCAAAATTAAAGGCTTCTCCCTGTAGTTCTTTATTCGTATATAGTTCTTGCCCAAGGTTAAGATAACCACTGAGAGGTTCAAGGACATGTTGCCAAGGTCTTGTTGCTTCAGGGCTTCGTATCTCAACACTACGATTATCGCTCCATGCCTCCATACAATCTACAACAATTCTATCCTTTGCCCAGTCTCCTCCACCAATTACATTACCTGCTCTACCAATGGCAAGTTTAATATTTGAATTTGAATTCTTAAAAAAAGAGTGGTAATAAGATTTAATTATTAGTTCGGCCGCACCTTTTGAACCACTATATATATCTTTACCACCCATTTTATCATTTTCTTTATAGCCCCAAACTTGCTCAACATTATCATAAGCTTTATCACTTGTTATAATGATTGTGGTACAAATATGATTTGATTGCTTCAGGGCTTCTAAAATATTTGCTGTGCCCATTACATTGGATGATATTGTTTCAATAGGATTACTATATGATGTTGATACTATAGGTTGTGCTGCAAGATGAAATAAAAACTCAGGTTTTTCAGATGATACGATTTCAATCATTTTATTTAAGTCTCTTATATCTTCTTGATAATGTTTAATTTTATCTTGAAGATTTAATTCTTCAAACATAGAAGGATTAGTAGGGATATCTTTTGATATACCAACTACTTTAGCTCCGAGTTTTAATAACCAAGTTGTAAGCCAAGTTCCTTTAAATCCTGTATGACCGGTAACTAAAACTTTTTTATCTTTATATATATTTCTAAACATTAATTCTCCCAAATTTTCCATTCTGCTTGATTAGTATCCCAAAGCTTGTTTAAATCATTTTTATCTTTTAAACTATCCATTGGTCTCCAAAAACCACTATGTTTATATGTAAATATTTGACTATCTTTTGCTAGTTCTTTTAATGGTTCTTGTTCAAAAATAGTACTAGAACCATCTTTTATATAATCAAAAACTTCAGGTTCACAAACAAAAAATCCTGCATTAATCCAATTACCATCACCTTTTGGTTTTTCTTTAAATTCCTGAACCTTATTATATTCATCTATGTCTAATGCTCCAAACCTACCATCTGGTTGAGCAGAAGTCATTGTCATATATTTACCATGTGACTTATGAAATTCAACTAATGCTTTAATATCTATATTTGACACACCATCCCCATAAGTTAACATAAATGGCTCATTACCAATAAACTTTTGAGCTTGCTTGATTCGTCCACCTGTCATGCTATGTAAACCAGTATCTAAAAGAGTAACTTTCCATGGCTCACTTGAGTTATTAAGCACTTCCATACTACCATCTTTCATATCAATTGTAACATCACTTTGATGCAAAAAATAATTTGCAAAATACTCTTTTATGTAATACCCTTTATATCCAAGTAAAACAACAAAGTCATTAAAACCATGAGTAGAATAAATCTTCATTATATGCCATAAAATAGGCTTTCCCCCTATTTCAACCATGGGTTTTGGTCTTATGTCTGTTTCCTCGCTAAGTCTTGTTCCAAATCCACCGGCTAACAATAATACTTTCATTCAATTTCCTTTTTATATTTTGTTAAATACCAATTAATAGTCTTAACTATACCACTATCAAAGTTTTCATCTGCTTTCCAGTCCAACTGTATTTCAAGTTTTGTTGCATCTATCGCATAACGTCTATCGTGTCCCGCTCTATCTTCTACAAAAGTTATAAGATCTTTATGTGAAGTTTTTTTTGGGAATTTCTTATCCAGTATCATACATATCCTATCTACTATTTGTAAATTGGTTCTCTCATTTCGTCCACCAATATTATAAACATTAGCTTCTTTACCTGTATGATAAACTAGATCTATACCTTTACAGTGGTCTAGTACATATAACCAGTCTCTTATATTTTTACCATCACCGTATATTGGAATAGCCTCACCTGCTAATGCTTTTCTGATGATAGTCGGTATTAGTTTTTCATCATGTTGTTTAGGCCCATAGTTGTTTGAGCAGTTAGTTATAACTGTATTCATACCATATGTTTCTTGGTAGCTTCTTACTATCATATCACTACTTGCTTTAGAAGCTGAGTATGGAGAGTTAGGTGCATAAGGTGTCTCTTCTGTGAAGAGATCTGTTTCGTTAAGTGTCCCATATACTTCATCAGTTGAGATATGGTGAAACCTACACCCTTTATAGTTCTCTTTATAAGTAAATGGTTTTTTCATCCAGAACTTTTGAGCTACATCTAAAAGAGTAAAAGTACCATTTACATTTGTTTCTATAAATACACCAGGATTTTTTATGGAGTTATCTACATGAGATTCTGCTGCAAAGTGAATAACACCTTGAATGTCATACTCTTCAAATATAAACTCTACAAGTTCTCTGTTACAGATATCACCTTTAATGAATTTATATCTAGGATTATTTTCACACTCCTTCAGGTTTTCTAGGTTTCCTGCATATGTTAGTAGGTCTAGGTTTATTAGATTGTATTTTTCATACTTGTCTAAAAAATATGGCACGAAGTTTGAACCTATAAACCCAGCAGTTCCAGTTAGTAGTATACTAGTCATCGCTAACTAAATCCTTAAGATACTGTCCATATCCATTTTTACTTAATGGTTTTGCAATTTCCAAAATTTTTTCTTTATTTATCCAACCATTGTTATAAGCTATTTCTTCTAAACATGCTATCTTGTAACCTTGCCTCTGTTCTATCGTTTGTACAAATTGTCCAGCTTCGATTAAACTATCATGTGTTCCAGTATCAAGCCAAGCAAAACCACGACCAAGCAGTTCTACTTTTAACTTATTTCTTTTTAGATATTCTTCATTAATAGATGTAATTTCTAGTTCACCTCTATGAGAAGGCTTTACATTTTTTGCTATTTCTATCACATTATTATCATAAAAATATAATCCAGTAACTGCAAAGTTTGATTTTGGATTACTTGGTTTTTCTTCTATACTAATGGCCTTTTTATTCTTATCAAATGCAACTACTCCAAAGCGTTCAGGATCTCGCACTTGATACCCAAATACAATAGCACCATTATCTAAACTAGCTGCTTTTTTAAGTAGTGGAGTGAATCCATGTCCATAAAATATATTATCACCCAATACTAAGCATACATTGTCATTACCTATAAACTTTTCTCCTAATATAAAAGCTTGTGCAAGCCCGTCTGGAGATGGTTGAATTGTGTATTCTAATCTTATCCCCCAGTCACTACCATCACCTAAGAGCTTTTCAAAATTCCCAATATCTTGTGGTGTAGAGATAATTAGTACTTCTTTTATTCCAGCAAGTAGCAAAACGGATAACGGATAATAAATCATTGGTTTATCATATATTGGCAATAATTGTTTACTAATTGACTTTGTAATTGGATAAAGTCTTGTTCCACTTCCTCCAGCTAATATTATACCTTTCATTTAGAACCTTTAACATAATATTTTTTCATAGCATTTTGAATATAAGAGTTATCAAACTTTATATTCAAAATATTAATTATTTTTTCAATTTTACCATATTTGATATTAAGATATTCACTATCTGTCTCTATAAAATCATATTTTAGTGTCTTATCAAAATAAATATTAATAATATCTATTAAATTAAGAATAGAAATATTGGTAGGGTTTGCTATATTAACTATTTCGTTTATATACAATTTATGTTCTATAATATAATTTGAAATTAAAACTATATCAGATATATCAATAAGGTTTCTTACTGATCCTGACCAAATATCAATTTGACACCCTGCATTGATGTTCCTCACAAGAAAAGACAACAGTGTTTTTGAATTATTTGAGACAGGTCCTATAATATTTGGTAACCTGAAGATAAGATACTCTTTAGATTCACTACTTATTAATTTTTCCATATTTAACTTGTGTATATGATATGGATCACATGATAAATTACTATTTTCAATACTACAACTACTAAAATAAATAAGTAGCTTATCCTCATGGTTTTGGATCATAGATCTTAACAAATTTTCTTCTCTTATACACTGCACAGGATTGACTTGTTTAGAATCAGAAATGCCAGATGCAAAGATCAAAATATTACAAGAGTCACATATTTGAAATGCTTTAGCAAGCATACCATTACCAATAATCATAATTCATCCTTAAAAATTAACTTATACTTTCTCATCATTTCATTTTCTGTAAAATTATTGTTAAAATATTCATAAGAATTTGCACCATATACTTCACCTACTTCACGATTGTCAATCAAGTACTTAATCTTTTCAGCCATATCTTCAATTTTAAAATTTTCAATTAGAAATCCATTTAATCCATTCTTTATTTGCTCAGACACTCCACCTACATTGGTGCTAATTACTGGAAGTCCATAGCTTAAAGACTCAAGTACAACAATAGGGAAACTTTCTGCTTTAGAGGCCAATAAGAATACATCTGAATTTTGATAATATTGGGCTATCTTATCTGTAAAGTCTAAAATATTTATATATTTTTTTAAACTATATATATGAATTGTTTGATTCATTTTTTCCATATATCCGGCTTCCGTTTCGTATCCAATTATATTTAATTTTATATTTACATATCCATCTTCAACTAGTTTTTTAACCACTTCAATTAAAAGTAATTGATTCTTTCTATCTTCAAAAATAGCTATATTTAACATATTAAATAATTTCGAGCTGTCTTTTTCATATTCTTTCTGTTGTTTTATAGATAGCCCATTGTACACAGTTTTTACTTCTTGATTAATATTTCTATGAATAACCAATCCTGCTGCATTCTCTTTAGAATCACATATAAACTGAACATGCCTATCAAGATACTTATCATAATAATATTCAAATAAGAAAAATAGGTTCAAGCTCTTTACAGGTTTATTAAAATAAATCATAAATAGTTTATTATTCCTAAAGAATGAAGCTGAGACACATGAACTTCTACAATATTCAGCAGCAGGGTATCCACCATTAATTGCTATGAACAGGCTAGGTTCTATTGGTTTAAATTTAAAGTAAAAATATATTATTGATATAAAAATCAATGGATACCTTAACAATAAATTAAATACACGTATAATAGACCTTATTACTTTACTCTTAATAGTAAATGCCAAAATTGTTAATTGAGAAGTTGTAAAAAGAGAGTATTTATGTATAACAATATTTTTATTCAGTTCTTCCAATTTTAAAATTCTATTGTCATAATTTTTATTAATAAATAAATGTATCTCTTCATATTTCAAATTTTCTATAATCACTTTAGAGATTTTATCTGATCCTGCTGCATGATATGTTTCTAAAAATATTATTACTTTTTTCACGATATATTTAATATCTTTTCTGTAATTATTCTGTCATTTTTAAAATCTAAATCTACTTTTTGAGATAATATACTATCACTCCAATATTCCTCACAAAAAAATCCTTTAGTAATTTGCATTCAATCATTCCTTATTAATTTATTTTTTATATAGATTATATTCGATCTAGTTAATCCAAATATACTAGGTACAATTATCGTGACTATTATAACAAAAAAAGTATAGATGCTCCCTGCTACTAAAAAATAAATAACTGATGATTCAAAATGAATTATGTTACTTGCTATATAGGCTAATAGAACAAAAAGTAGTATTGAGTATATCTGATGAAAAACAAATGTTTTCATCTTAAATCCCAAAAATTTAGAATTATAATAAAGTAGTATATTTGTTCCCACCCATTGTCCTATTACCATTTTCATGGCTAGTCCAACTGCTCCATAGCCTAATAAATATATAAAACTAAAAGATAATAAAACTCCAATAGGTTGACTAATAAAAGCAATATTTCTTATTAGTTTAGTTTGTCCTGTAGAGTAAAAAATACTTCCGCTAAGTTGTCCATATGTTTGATGTATAGGGTAAAAAGCCATAATAAATAGAACTAAATAAGCATCTTTAAATTTATCATCAGTAAATATATCTAGAATAGTTTCACTCTGAATAGCCATAAACACTCCAAAATATGCTGCTAGACTATAAAGCATAGGAATATACTTAAAAAAAAGTTTTCTCATCTTTGCTAAATCTTTTTGCTTAAATGATTTAGCAAATTCTCGTGTAATAATAGGTGTCATTGAACTAGTAAACACAAAACACATAGCCGCTAAACTGTATGCCAAGCCATAAAATCCCATCTGAATACTACCAGCCATTTTTTGTAACAGCCATATATCAAAGAGACCAACAACAACAGCAAGGATACTATAGGGAATAAGGGGAGAACAATACTCAATAAATTCTTTTAAAAGACTTTTAAATTCAAAATTTAAATTAAATGATTTTTTTGTAAAAATACCTTTTTTAATAAAAAGAAAAGATAGAAGAACGAAAAATGAAAGAAGAACAATAAAATGATAATAGAAATAATTATTTATATTAAAAGCAGTAAAGTATACAAAATATAAAAGTAATAATAGTGATAATACCTTATGAGCTATTTTAATGAGTTCTACCGATACAGTTAAGGCATAAGCATCAGAAATTTTTATCAAAACTTGAGTAAACCAAGTAAAAAATCCAAAAAGGAGGCCCATTAAGATGTATTCATTAGGGATGTCAGGTAATAAGTTTTCTGTAAAATCAAAAAATTCAACCATTCCTATAAATATGAAAACTAGGAATAATATAAGTATTGAGTATATAAAATAAAAAGTAATAAGTTCTTTTCTTGTATGTTGAGCTGATAATTTTGTAAAAAATGCTATAGAGCTTCCCATATCCAAGAAATTAATTATTTTCATAAAAAAATCTTGTAAATATACAAATTGACCGTAGGCGATAGGACCTAGTACTTTTGGAATAATCGCTATTAAAATTGCACCTATTAGTCCACTTATAATACTTGAGAACAACTTAAAACTATACCTTTTTTTTAAGCTATCCTCCATGTAACTCTTTTTTAAGTATTTCAGTAATTACCTTTTTAGTATTACACTTTTTAGAAGAGTAATATTCTATTATATCGTCATATCTTTTTCTATTTTTAGTAATATCTTCTATATTCATTACTTTATCTTCTAATTCATCTATTGTGTCAATGAGTATAAACATTTTTTGCATATCACTCACTGTTTTTTCAGGTAAGGGTAATGGGATGCTTTTAAATAAGATGATATCTTTTGTATAATGTAATTCTCGATTTATAAATTCTGAAGAAAAATAATCACTTATAATATATTTTGATTTTAGAATAAGTTTTTGAATAGGTACACTAAATTCAATTGTTATATTTGGATAATTCTTACTTAACTCTAAAAATGGAACATACATCATAGTACCTAAAAATATTCCAGGCTGGATTTTTATACATATCTTTTTATCTTTAAATTTATTTCCAAATAGTTCAATTATTGCTTTATGTCGTAGATAATCTTGATTGCCATTCATACTTAAGTTATAAGACAATCTTGAATACTTCTGCTTAATATACTCATAATCAGCACAGTATGTAATATATAAATAGTCATAATCATGCTTTATTATTTTTGTTCTAAAATTAAAATTTTCACTTCCTACTGAATATACTTCTTTTGCACCCCTTGATAGAAATAATTTTTTTGTAAAGTCATTACAAACAAAATTAATTGATGCTGGATATAGTTCGGCCCATTCAGAATGTTCCCCAGAATATAGATAACTCCCATGCTGAAAGAACACAACTTTACAATTGTTAATCTTTAGTATTCTTGCTTTAATATTCTCTATATGTTCTGTAATATATGTGAACGGCTTATTTTCCATAAGTTCATTATTTTTATTCATTAATAATTTACTATAGCTTACTGATATTTCATCATAAAACTTCTCAAAGAATAAATTATCTCTATTATATTTTTTTAAGACTTTTTTTAATTCCATAATAAACTTCTCAATATTATTCGGCATTAATCTTTTTATTTTACATTTTTTAAATAAGTGTGCATAATGTATTGCATCATAACTGATATTTTTTTTTAATATTTTATTTATAGTTGCACTAAAAAGTTTTTTTCTATATGCAATTGTAGAAATTATATTAATTATTTTATTTTTTTTATAAAATATAGTGTTTCTCTTATCAACAACATATTCTTTATCAATATTTAAATAAATATTTTGTTCATCCGTTATATATATAATTTTACACCCTGTATTTCTTAATAATATAATATACTGATTAATTACATCAATATATGTTTGATATGTAACAATAGTCATTATTTTACTTAATAAATAATAATAATATTTATACTTTTTTAAATCATTTATAAGTGAAAAATAAATATCTAGATTTACTTGTTTAAATTCATTCATAGATATTAAGTCATGAAATTCTATGTGATTTTTATTAATATCGTCTAATATATAAGATGAATAAGGTGTTAAGGAAAGTATATTATTTGCATTTTGAATTATCTTTAATAAATTATCATTTAAAATATTTTTATTTTTTAAATTTAAAATTACTAATGTTTTCATAATTTATCTATTTGAAACTATAAACCAAGGGTTCAATAAGTTCTCTTTATTATAAACCACAGGCTTTTCATTTTCATACTGATTAGTTATCTTACCAGATTCTCTAACTATCGCATCTGCTGCTGCAGTATCCCATTCCATAGTGGGAGCAAGCCTTGGGTATATATCTGCTACACCTTCTGCTACCATACAAAGTTTTAAACTTGAACCTTTAGATACTTGTTCTATGGTTTCTGTTTTAAGATTGTTGATAAAGATTTGTGTCTCTTCCGAAAGATGAGACTTAGAAGCTACTACTGAGAGTTTTTTTTCTGGTGATTTGTTTACATGCAAGGGTAATTTCTGATTATTTTTATATGCACCTTCACCTTTTTTAGCCTTATACATCTCATTTATTGCAGGAGCATATACTACACCTAGTACTGGAGTATTTTTATATATGAGTGCTATATTTATAGTAAATTCTCCATTCTTTTTTATAAACTCTTTTGTACCATCTATTGGATCGATACACCAGTAGTATTCCCAGTTTTTTCTAATACTATATTCTACTTGTTTGTTTTCTTCTGACATAATTGGTATGTTTGGATAAAGTTTTTCTAAACTAGTGCAAATTATTTCATTTACTTTTGTATCTGCTTCAGTTAGTGGTGATTTATCATCTTTATACTCTATTTTAAAATCTTTTTTATATATTTCCATGATAGTGTCACCTGCTTTTTTAGCAATATTTACAATTTTATCTAATTTAATATCTTTTAACATTTTAAATAACCTTGGTCAGCTAAATAGTTTATTATTTTATTTACACATTCTTTTAAATTTAAAAGATCAGTTTTAATATTTATTTCTGCTTTAATAGGTGATTCATATACTGAACTAATCCCTGTAAAATTAGGTATCTTACCTTGTCTAGCTTTTTTATACAGTTCTTTTGGATCACGACTTTCACAAATAGCTAAAGGAGTATCTATAAATACTTCAATAAATTCATTTTTTTTCACTAAGTCTCTTACAATTTTTCGATCAATTATAAAAGGAGATATAAAGGCTGCTAAAACTATAGTCCCACTATCTACAAATAGTTTAGACAACTCTCCTATTCTTCTTATGTTTTCTATTCTATCTTCATCACTAAAAGTTAAACCTTTATTTAATCCTAAACGTATATTATCTCCATCTAAAAGGTATGTGTGTTTATCTAACTCATTTAATTCTACTTCAACTGCATTTGCAATTGTAGATTTCCCACTACCACTTAGCCCTGTAAACCACAATATACATGGCTTTTGCTTTTTAATACTACTTCTTTGTTTTTTAGTTACTTGATGATCATGGTATACTATATTCTCATTATTTGACATAATTCTTCTTTATATATTTTATAATTATTTGTGTTGCTTCATCCACTGATATTTTATCCGTGTCTATGATGATCTCAGCATGTTGCGGTTCTTCATAAACATCATTTACTCCTGAAAAGTTTTGATACTCACCACTCAGTGCTTTTGCATAGGCACCTTTATAATCTCTCTGTTGACATGTTTCTATATCTGCTTTTATATAGACCACAACATTATTTCTCACCATCTCTCTTATTGCTTTCCTACTCTCTTTGTAAGGACTCACAAATGATGCTACTGTTGAAATAGAGTTCTTTTGCAGAGTTCTTATAAGATTACCTATCCGTTTCATATGACGGTTTCTATCTTCTCTAGTATACCCTATGTCTGGTATAAGCTCTCTTACATCTTTAGAGTCTATACGCTCTATAGGAATATGTAGTTTTTCTAACTCTTCATAAACTTTATCTGCTATGGTTGTTTTCCCGGAGAGAGGAAGTCCTGTAAACCAAAGATTAAAAGGCTCTATCTTTTTTCTTCCCCATCTTACTTTAAACCATGCTCGCTCATGTATCCAGTAGAGACCTACTTTTAAAACAGTCTCTATCATTCCAGCAGCTATAGCTAGGTCAAGTCTATCGAAAAAGAAGTAAACTATGGCTATAGTGGTAGTGGTAGCTACTACTCGCCATGTTATCCCTTTTACGATTGAACGTCTGTTTGTTTCTTTATACATTAGATAGTTTTACAGTTCCACTCAGGAAAGTTTTCTCTTATATAAAGATTCAGTGCTTTTTCAGCTTGTGTATAACTTTTATCTTCTTGTTTCGCTTTATCGCTCTCTCTTGCTGCTACATCTACTATCATACCAGCACCAACTGTGTTACTAGTAATTCTATCTACAACTATAAAACTTCCTGTTAATCGATTATCTTCATATTTATCGGCTGCTATTGGTCTAGTTAGAAGCATTTTACATGAAGCAATATCGTTAAGCTCAAGAGATTCTACTTGTGTTCTATTATATGTATTTATATCTACTTTATAGTTTATATGTTCAAAGCTTCCAGAGATTACACTAGTGGCTCTTTTAATATCATATATTATGTTTGGACTCATTGGTTTTTCATCCATCCAAACTAGCATTACCTTGAGTGAGTTAGAGACTCTTGGAAGTGCATTTGTATGTACTAGCATATCACCACGACTCATATCTACTTCATCTTCAGTAGTTATAGTTATTGCCATCTTTGTAAATGCTTCTTCTGTATCTTCACCTGCATTGATAATACTTTTGACTTTTGTACTTTTACCAGAAGGAAGTACGGTTATCTCGTCACCTACTTTTACAGATCCAGCAGCTATAGTTCCACAAAAACCTCTAAAGTCTAAGTTAGGACGGTTTACATACTGTACAGGAAATCTAAAGTCTTCCTCTTTTACCTCTTTGCTTATGTCCATAGTGTCTAAGAGTTCTAAAAGTGGTTTACCATCGTACCATGGAGTACTCTCACTTCTATTTACTACATTATCACCATCTAAGGCACTTAGAGGAATAAAGTATCTATTTTTCATACCTAGTTCATCTGCTAGCTCACTGTATGCTTGCTTAATTTCATTAAAAGTATCTTCACTGTAGTCTACAAGATCCATCTTGTTTATAGCTACTACTACATGTTCTATTCCAAGAAGGTTTACTATGAAGCTATGACGTCTTGTTTGAGTAAGGATTCCTTTTCTAGCATCTATTAGAATAATAGCTACATCAGCTGTACTAGCACCTGTCACCATATTTCTTGTGTACTGCTCATGTCCGGGAGTATCTGCTATAATGAACTTTCTACACTCAGTAGCAAAAAATCTATATGCTACATCTATAGTAATGCCTTGTTCTCTCTCACTTTGGAGACCATCGACAAGAAGAGCCATATCAATCTTTTCTCCTGTTGTACCATACTTTTTACTTTCACTCTCAGCAGATGCAAGTTGATCATCGAAAATCATTTTAGAGTCATATAACATACGACCTATAAGTGTACTCTTACCATCATCTACACTACCACATGTTAAAAAGCGAAGCATATCTTTGTTTTCATGTTCTTTGAGGTAAGCCTCTATATCTGTTGTTATCTTGTTTGTTGTTATATCTGACATACTAGAAGTACCCCTCTATCTTCTTCTTCTCCATAGCACCTTCGCTATCTTTATCTATGAGGCGGCCTTCTCTTTCACTACTTGTGCTTAAAAGCATCTCTCTAATTATCTCAGGAAGTGTTGTTGCATCTGAATTGATTGCACCAGTAAGTGGGTAACATCCTAGAGTACGAAATCTTACCATCTCTTTTTTTGCGGTTTTACGGAGCTCCTCTGGCATACGGTCATCATCTACCATTATTTTAGTACCTTCATACTCTACTACTTCTCTCTCTTTGGCGAAGTATAAGTCTGGTATATCTATACCTTCTAGGTAGATGTATTGCCAAACATCAAGTTCTGTCCAGTTACTTATTGGGAAAACTCTTACGGACTCACCTTTTTGGATAGCTGTGTTGTAGATATTCCAGAGTTCTGGTCTTTGATTTTTTGGATCCCATCTATGGTGTTTATCACGGAAAGAGAAGATTCTCTCTTTAGCACGGGACTTCTCTTCATCTCTTCTTGCACCACCTATGATAGCATCATAGCCACCTGCATTAAGAGCTTGTTTTAAGCCTTGAGTCTTCATGATATCAGTATGCACTTTACTTCCATGTTCAAAGGGGCTTATGTTCATCTCGACACCCTCGGGATTGGAGTGTACTACAAGGTCAAAACCTAACTCTTTAGCACGTTTATCACGGAACTCTATCATCTCATGAAATTTCCATAGAGTATCTACATGGAGGAACTTAAAGGGTGATTTAGCTGGGGCAAAAGCTTTCATAGCTAGGTGAAGCATAACTGAAGAGTCTTTACCTACACTATACATCATTACTGGGTTTGTGAACTCTGCTGCAACTTCACGCAGTATGTGGATGGACTCTGCTTCTAGTTGTTTTAAGTGGGTTAACATATCTTATTTACCTACGAATCAATAACGAGAATACTATGTATTTCAGATAACTTTTGAGGTAAAGATATTGTTCTTGATGCTTTTGTAACTTGATCAAATACTATTATAGCAGTATCAATAGAAATATTTAACGATAATCCTAAATTTTTACTATAGTTTCTATTTCTACTTTGACCTATGTAGTAATAAACACCATCAAAATCTAATCCTCTTGTGAATGCTGGAAATTTCCCAACTGCTCTTGCATTATTTGTTTTCAATTCTCCACGCAGGGAATCTAAAACAGTTAAGCTTCCGTCCAAGAATGATATATTATGTGGCATCCATAAATCTGTTATAACTGGTCGTATAACCTCATTAGTTATTAAATCAACTTCTAGTGCTACTCCATCAAAAACATCTTTCTTCCAATTACCAGTATATGAAAACATGGTAATATATAAACTATTACCTACAACACATAAATCATTACAATGATGTTCAGGATCACCGGATTCTTTATATTTATTAGATATAAATATTTCATTAACTTGATTAAACTCATCATCAAGAACTATAATACTATCTCTATAACTAGATACAATATAAAATTGATTTGTTACTTTTGAATAGTCTATCCCATGCCCTCTTGTCGCATGATTTAATTCTTTTGAGAAAATTATATTATAATTTTTATCAAATTGTATTACACCTTTTTTGTCATCAACTGTAATATATGTATCATTATATTTTATTAATCCATAACAAATACCACTATAAATCTTTTTGTAAGACCAATCATGTCCATCTAAAATAAGTTCATAAATACCACCACCACTTTGAGGGTCATCTACTTCAGGTAAGCCACTTGTAAATAGCATTTTTGCTTTATGATTTTCTAATTCAGAAATAATTCTTAAGTCATTCAATATTGGACTAACAATAAAGTCCTTTTCAGGAATAAAACCGAATTCTTCCAATTGCATAGAAACTTCTACAAAGGAAGTAGTACAAATAACAACAAAGTATTTACTCGAATGTTCTTTTATTTCTGATGGCTTTAATACCTTTTTATTTTTTTCAATAGTATCCCACATATTTGGATTATTATCAACAATAAAGGAATATTCATTATTTAGTTTTCTTCCTGTTTTATGTGCACCATCTCCTGCACCAAACAATATAACTTCTCTATCTTTTAAGTTTTTTTTCAATTCCTGAAACGAGCTAAATGGTATATCTCTCATATTATTCCTTTTCATCCCAAATATTATCTTTAACCCAATTACCTTGAGCATCTTTTTCCCAGACTCTTTTATCTCTAAAAGTATCAGCAATATTATCAAATTCTTCTTCTGTCATATCAACATATTTTAACCATCTTGTTAGATCTTTTGGTTTAATAGGATCCATCTTTTGAACAATTTCTATACCCTCTTCTCTAGTCATTATACCTTCACGTATATCTTTACATACATGGTCAGTTGCTCTTCCATATCCAAATTTAATATATTTCATATAGTCATGAATCCCATTTTCATGCATATCATCTAAATTTGAAATTTTACGATATGTTCTTTCAAATTCTTCATCTGCTTCTTTCCATCCATAAGTTTTAGCTACTTCTGCATTATGATTACCAGACCATTTTACATAATTTCCAACATATATTCCTCTCACACCAACTCTTTTAATATCTGAGTCCGATGGAAACATATATGAAATCATCTCTTGCTTCTCTATTTTATCCCTCTCATCATCAAGCATATCGTACCAATCATATCCTCGTTGAACATGTTCTAATCTAAATCTTTGTGTGAGTTCTACATAGTCATTATACGAGTGCATACCACCTAAGTCCATGAAACCATGTTCTCCATCTATTATTAATGGTATATTATGTTGGATAGCTGCAATGTATGGGTAAGTTTGTATTCCACAGTGAGCATGCCAATTCATATCACCCATTTTTCTAAAACATAATTTATTTAATCTTTTTAATAAACTTATACTAGGAGTAAAAAAGATATGATCACATCCAAAAGCATCTCTCATATTATGTAAATTTTCATATCCTACATCCATCCAATTATTTGCATTATATGTTACAAGTAAAGGGTTTAACCCAAATACATTTTTAATCAAATGTACCTGAAAATAACTGTCTTTTCCACCGCTAACAGGGATAATACAATCGTAATTTGTCCCATCCAGATTTTTATATTGTTCCAATAATTTTTTTAATTGTTTTTCTCTTCGCTCCCAATTTATATCATCAGTCTGCTTATCCGTATTACAACCACTACAAATTCCATCTTCATCAAACTCGACAGGTATCGCTGAAGATGACGGCATAACACACTTTTTACAATACTTTACTTTTCCTAATTTCATATTAATATTCTCCTTTTAAAATATACCATATTCTTTTCTAATATCGATATTATCATTTTCTAATGATTTTTTTGCATGATAATAACTATGTTCTTTAAAATGAAATATATTTCCAGCAGCTACAGCTGCTGGATCAGCTTCTTCAAAACATTCATTAAAGTCATAATAGTCACCTGCACCGCCCAATGCAATAATAGGAACACTTAATTCATTAACAACTTTCTTAATTGTACTGATATCATAACCACAACCTTTACCATCTCTTGAAATATCATTTAATAATACTTCACCTATCCCTTCTTCTTCTAAAACCATACACCATTCAATTACTGTAAATTCAGATTTAACTTTTCCATGCTTAAAATAAACAAAATCATTCTTATAATCTACACATGCGACTAATGCTTGTGAGCCAAATATATTTCTAGCCTGTTTTAATAAGCTTCGATCTTCATACATTCCAGTATTCAAGATTACTTTATCTGCTCCTTTTTGTAAAATAGCACTTATGTCATTTACTGTTCTTACACCACCACCAAATGAAAGTGGTACAAATACATTTTTAGAAATTTCTTCTAATAAATCAAATTTATTTGATGAAATTTTTATTTGATGATCATCTCGTCTACTATCATAATTATTTCCTTTTGACATATCTATATATATTATTTCATCGACAGCCCAATCACTAAACCTTTTTACTTGATTTATAGGATTACCAATTACTTGATGTGTTTTAAAGTCCTCACTTCTAACTATCATACCTTCTTTTAAAAAAATACAAGGAATCAATCTTTTTCTCATTAGTCATTTCCTTTTGTAATCTCTGAAAATGATTTTAAAATATTCAAGCCCATTATATGGCTTTTCTCAGGATGAAATTGACATCCATATATATGACCACTCTTTACAGCAGCCGTTATCCCAATATCTGTTTCTATAGAAATTATATCTGTATTGTTTGGCTTTACATACAAACTATGAATGTAATAAAAATCAAATTTATCTTTTTCTTTTAAGCTCAAAAAATCAAATTTTAAAGTACTCTCAGCCCATCCTATTCTAGGTATTGAAAAATTTATAGATTTTGGTAAGTTAATTACTTGTCCTTTCAACAAAGACAACCCTTTAACCCCTTTACTTTCATCACTGGATTCAAATAATAATTGCATACCTAAACAAATCCCTAATATTGGTTTTTTGTTTTCACTTACTTCTTTAATAATTGGTTCAAATAATGATAATTTTTTTAACCTATCAATACCATTGCCAAATGTTCCTACTCCAGGAAAAATAATTTTATCTACTTGTTCTAATTTATTAGCTTCTTCTATTATAATATATTTTATATTTAAATAATCCAACGAATTTGTTAATGATGTAATATTAGAATTACCTAAATTTATAACACCTATCATACGTTTATCCTTACACTTAAATGATTCTCTTTTAACTTTTGTTTTATGTCATTTGGAGTATATTGAGAAAAATGAAATATATATGCAGCAGCAATTGCATCTGCACCGTTTTGTATAGCGGAAACAGCATCTTCAGGCTTTCCCATACCACCATTTAAAATAATAGGAATTTCAAGTCTATTTTTAAAGAGAGAAATAAGCCCTATATCATATCCAGTTGTTGAACCCTCTTTGTCAACTGAAGTTAATAGAATTTCTCCAGCACCATACTCTTGATAACTAAGGGCTAAAGCTACGGGGTCTAAATCTAAAATACCACGGTTTTTATTAAATACTTTGTACTCTCCATCTATTTTTTTTACATCAATAGAACATACTATACATTGTACACCAAAAATTGAAGAGGCTTTTTTTATAAATGTAATATCTTCTAAAATAATTGAGTTTAAAGCTACTTTATCTGCTCCAGCATTTAAAACAGCATAAATATCATCTATACTTTTAATCCCTCCGCCAATAGTCAAGGGCATAAAGCATTCATCTGCAATATCAGTTATTATCTCGTAGTTAATCTCTTCACCATCTACACTTGCATCAATATCTAAAACAATTAGTTCATCAACATTTCTTGCATTATATATACGTGCTGTAGAAGTAGGATGTCCAATAGTTCTAAAAGAATCAAAACCTATACTCTTTACAAGTTGCCAGTCTTTTAAAAGTACACAAGGAATGATTCTATGCTTTAACATATATTCTCCAAGTTAACAAAATTTTCAATAATTTTCAGACCTACACCTTGGCTCTTCTCTGGATGAAACTGAAAAGCATAAATATTATCTTTATTTACAGATGAAACAAAATCAAAACCATAGTCTGTTATACTTGAGATAACATCTTCTTGTGTTTTAAAGTAGTAAGAGTGGACAAAATAGAAATCACTGCTATCAGTAATATCTCTAAAGAGAATATTTTCTTTTTTATATTTAGCATTATTCCAGCCTACATGAGGAACTTTAAACTGTTTTTCCAGGGCTTTAAAATCAAACTTAACAACCTCCGAATCTATCCAATCTAGTCCTTCTGTTATGCCATTTTCATAACTCTTACTTGCTACTAATTGCATCCCCAAACATATTCCCAGAAAAGGCTTTTTTTTCTCAAGTACCTCTTCATTAAGTAATGCTATAAGATTTAACTCTTTTAAGTGCTTCATCCCATCTCTAAAAGAACCAACTCCCGGTAAAACTATTTTACTTGCATTTTGAATAACAGACATATCATTACTAATAACTGCATTTGAACCAACTTTCTCAAAAGCCTTTTGTACTGATCGTAGATTACCCATATTGTAATCAATGATAACAATTTGATTATTTGACAAGATACTCTTCTTTTCGAACAAGAGAACCATCAATATCTTTTATAAAGTTTCTATTTTCATCACGTTTAAAAATTCTTTTATTTGTATAAGAGTCTACTATTTTATTGAACTCCTGTTCTGTAAAACCGGTATAGGCTAGGTATTCTTTGATAGCTTTTTTAGGAGGAATTCCATCATATTTATTTACTAAACGCACTCCCTCTTCTCTCGTAATGTAGCCGAGTCTAATATCTAAACAAGCATTATCTGTAGCTCTACCAAAACCATATTTTACATACTTTAAATAGTCATGTAAATGATTCGAGTAGCAGTCAAGATTTTCAAAGTTCTCATAAGTTGTTTCAACTGGTCTATCTTGAACACTAAAACCATATTCTATAGACTTAGCAACTACTTCACGTAAATCCCATTTAAAGTAATATCCTAAAAAGAGGCCTGTAACACCTACTTTATGTATCTCTTCATCACTTGCATATGTATAGAGTGCTAAATCACGTTGTGTAAGTCCATCTACACCAAGCATATCTGAGATACGATTGCCAAGCAAGCCACCGAACTCTTCTAACCACTGTCTATCTAATGTATTTCTTGTTTTACTTGCAGCTGGTCCACCATACTCTATCTGAGGACTTTCTCCCCAAATAATAAGAGGAATATTAAAATTAACTGCAAACTTAGGAACCGTTGTAAATATACCTAAGTGGTTCTGCCACTCATTATCTCCAGTGCGTTTAAATGCCTCTTTTGCTAATTTTTTATAAACAAGAGGGTTTCTCTTAATATGTATTAAATCTACACCCAAATTATTGAGATTTTCTAAGTTCTTTTTCCCTATCTCTGTTGGTATAGTAGGTTCAAAACATATACACAATGGGTTTAATCCAAGTTCTAAAACTTTAATAACTTGAAATGTAGAATCCTTCCCACCACTCACACCAATAATACAGTCATAATCAGAATCAGTTTTATAACTATGTACTAACTCTAAAAACTCTTTCTCCCTCGCATTCCAATCAATCTCATCATTTTTAGATTTTTGGGAGCGACATGCATCACAAACACCCTCTTCATTAAAGTGTAAATCTGGTTTAGTCGCTGGCATAACACAGCTTGTACATATTTTCATTACTTTAGTTCTCCTATTGTCTCGATGTTTAATCTCTGTGCAAATTTATAATTTTTATCTGCCATTTTACCTAAAATATCATTTAAATATTTAGGATGTAAGCCATATCCAGGTCGTATACTTTTAATATTTTCTTCACTAAAAACCTCACCCTTTTTTATATCTTTTGAAATATACAAACTACGAGAAAACTGTCTACTTTTTCTCTTTTTTTCATTCATACTATAATCTATTTTTCCAAAAAGCTTTTCACTTTCCCTCACTGCTTTTATCATCTTTGAAAATTCTTCTTTATCCATCGAAAAGTCAGCATCAACGCCACCAATAGACTTATCAAGAATGAAATGTTTTTCAATAATTTTTGCTCCTAAAGTTGCAGCAACTACTGGAGCAGTACTTCCTAATGTATGGTCTGAAAAACCACTAAGTACATTAAATGTTTGTGCAAGACTTGGTATCATCTGAAGATTTGCATCTTCTAAGGCTGCGGGATATGCAGATGTACATTTTAATAAAATTATATCATTATTCCCTACATCTATACATATATTCACAGCATCTTGTATCTCTTCTATACTTGCTATTCCTGTACTAATTATGATTGGTTTCATCTTTGAAGCTGTATAACGTATAAGTTCATAGTCAGTAATCTCAAATGAAGCAATTTTATATGCTGATGGATTAAACTGTTCTAAAAAATCAACGGCACTTTTATCAAAAGGAGATGAAAATATATCAATACCTACACTACGAGCATACTCAAAGAGTTCTTCATGCCACTCCCAAGGAAGATAAGCTTCTTTATACAAATCATAAAGTTTTTGATTATCCCAAAGGGTACCACCTTTGATTATAAAATCCTCTTTATCAGAATCTAAAGTTAGTGTATCTGCAGTATATGTTTGGAGTTTAATAGCATTTGCACCTATCTCCTGTGCTGCTTTTATTGTCTCTTTTGCTATCTCTATCTTTCCACCATGGTTAGCACTAAGTTCTGCAATAATATAAATCCCATCCTTGCCTAAATCAAAATTACCTATTTTCATTTTTTAACTCCATACAAATTACTTCTTTATTATTTACTATTTTTAATTCGGTTTGTTGAAAATTAAATTTTCTATATAAATGGATAGCACGACTATTATCACTAAAGACTTCACACTTTAAAGTTAATAATTTTAAAGTGTCAAATACATAATCAATACATATCTTTTCTAGTACTCGCCCCATACCAGATATCTTTCCAAAAGGATTAGCATAGAGTCCAAATTCACACTCTTTTTTTTGATAATTTATAGAAGTAAAGTCAACTATACCTATATTACTACTACCATGTTTTACTAAAAAATAAACTCTATCACTTCTTTCGTTCAAACTATTTATAAAACTGTAATGATTCTCTTTTGTTATTTCAACTGTATTATACATCCACTTTCTAATCTCTTTATGATTTCTCCACGATAAGACCATATCTTTTTGCTCATCATTAAGTTCAGTAAAATTAATTAAACTTATCATCTAGAACCTTTTTTAATCTTTTCTTATTCAAATATTTAAGAACATCATAACTATTCTTTACCAAGTATTTATATATATCATTTTGATTCTCTGCTGTTTTAATAGCTATAAAGGGTATTTCCATGTAAAAGATCTCATTTACTGTCACACTTGGTGTAATTATAGCAAAATCTGATTTTTTCATAAGTTTTGCTATTTTAGTTGAATTTATATGTAATTTTACCCATTTTTTTTCTTGAACATATTTTTTTAGCTCTTCTAAATTTAAATTTGCTGTTGTCGTAACAAGATTTACTTTTAAGTCGGTAAACTCTTCAAGAACTTTTAATATTGTAATATTTATATTTGAGTGATCTGCTCCACCCATCGCTATAAATATAGTTTTTCTCTTTTTCTCTTTTATAAACTCATCTCTTAAAAGAGTGTATTTTTTTCCACAGCGAAGTTCACAATATTTAGGAACTAAATTTTTATATCGTTTTTTATTTCCACTAATATTATGGTTTAAAAGTATGTCACAATGATGTTCTTCATATGTATCATCAAAGGCTAAAATTTTTACACCTGTTTTCTCCTTTAGTTTTTCTTCATACTTGTAATCTATGCTGTAATTGTCTATAACTACTAAGTCGGTATTATATTTTTTTACTAATTTTATAAACTCTTTTATATCATTAGACATGAGTATTTCAATGGTATATCCAGCTTCTATGATTTTGTGATTTATATTTCCATCTAAGTTTTGAGTAACAAAAACAATTCTAACATTAGTATACTGTTGAGCAAGAACTAAGTCTCTCATAATATGACCTATGCCGATAGTTGATGATGAATCAGATCTAAAGAGAATAGTATTCATTACTTTTGTTCTTCTTTTATTACTTTGTACATTATTTCTACTCGTTTCCAGTCTTCAAGAGTATCTATATCTTGTACTAAATGTCTTGGCAAAACAATCGGTATTGAATCTTTTCCAAACATGATTTCATCTGATTCTTGATCTCTTTTTTCCCAGTAAAACTGTCCTGCATCTTGATATGCTTCTTCAAGGTCTTGACTTCTTGTCATATGATGCTCAGGAGTAAACATCTCACATCTACCATCTTTGTTAACCTTAAAAGTACGTTGGATTGGGAAAGGCATTGTAGTTGTACTAAAAGCATTCACAGCATCACTTGCTTTAAGTTTTTCATACCCTTCTAGAAGATACTTTGTTTGTAAAAGTGGTGCAGTAGCATAGATAGTACAAACATACTCATACTTCTCTCCCAAAGACTCGATCTCTTTGATGGCATGGTCTACAACATCACCCGTACCCGTAAAATCATCAGAGAGTTCTTTCGGCCTTAAAAATGGCACTTCTGCACCATATTCTCTAGCTATTTTCGCTATCTCTTCATCATCTGTTGTAACTACTACTTTTTCAAATAGTTTTGAAGCGAGTGCTACTTCTATGCTGTATGCGATAAGTGGTTTACCAAAGAACTCTTTTATATTTTTCTTAGGTATACGTTTACTTCCACCACGAGCAGGAATGATAGCTATAGCATTTTTAGCCATTTAAAATATCCATAAGAGTGTTTATAGCATAGCTTTGTTCTTCATCGCTTAAGAGTGGATACATAGGAAGAGAAAAGCACTTATCATAATATTTATCCATATTAGGAGTTGCTTCATTCCCATACCCAATATTTTTATAATAAGGTTGCTTATTAATTGGCATATAGTGAAGTTGTATTCCAATCTTTTTTTCTCTTAGTGTATGAAAGAGTTCAGCTTTTGTGATATTTAATTGTGTAAAATCGACTTGAACTATATAAAGGTGGTATGATGATTTTCTATCAAATGTATAGAGAGGTTTTACTATTGTATTTTTAAATGCAGTGTCATATTTCTTTACTATTTCAAATCTCCTCTCTATAAAAGAAGGGAGTTTTTTGAGTTGCGAAATACCCAAAGCACATTGTAAGTCTGTGATACGGTAGTTAAATCCTAACTCCTGCATCTCATATTCCCATGGTTTCATTTCAGCAGTTTTAACCATACCATGATTTCTTAAAACTAAGAGTTTTTCATAGAGTTCTTTTGAGTTTGTAGTTATAGCTCCACCCTCAGCTGTTGTTAGGTGCTTGACTGGATGAAAAGAAAATATACTTATATCACTATTGACACAACTTCCAGCTTTTACATCATTGTAAACGGCCCCTATAGCATGAGCATTGTCTTCTAGTATCGTTATCCCGTAAGTCTTTTTTAAGTGTATTAGTTTCTCTTGTTTGAGCATATTCCCACTGAAAGCAACACCATATAAAGCTTTTATGGTTCTATCTTTTTTAAGTGTTTCTTCACATAAATCTAAGTCTATATTCCCATCTTCTGCGATATCTACAAATACTGGTTTAGCCCCTGCATAAAGTATAGAGTTTGAAGTAGCTAAAAAAGAGTTCGGTGTAGTTAAAACTTTATCGCCCTTATTTAGAAGAACTAGTGAGGCCAAGTGTAAAGCAGCAGTACCGTTAGATACAGCTACACAGTAAGTAGCATTACAGTACTCGATTAAAGCATCTTCAAACTCTTTTACTTTTGGACCAGTAGTCAAGTAGTCAGACTGAAGTGTTTGAACTACAGCATCAATATCATCTTGTTCTATTAGTTGCTTACCATAAGGGATAAAATTCATATTATAAAGTTTGCTCCATTGCTAAAAACTCTTCGTGAGTAATCCATTGAGTATTATTTAGAGAGTTATACTCAAAGCCTATACCTATATCTTTACCTTTTTGACCTAATGCATTTGTAACATAATCTACATGATGGTTAAACTGAATTGTCGGTTTGATTACATAATATGTATCAAATTTCACCACTCTATCATCTGCAGTTATCATCACTTCATGCATCTTTTCACCAGGTCTTATACCTATCACTTTATGAGGTAGTTCAGGTGCTAAAGCTGTTGCTAAGTCTGTCATTTTCATAGATGGAATCTTAGGGATAAATATCTCTCCACCGTGCATTCTTTGAAAGTTATCTAACACAAACTGAACACCATCTTTGAGAGTGATTAAAAATCTAGTCATATCTACATCTGTTATAGGTAACTCAGTAGCACCATTTTCCATAAGTTTTTGGAAAAATGGAACAACAGAACCACGACTTCCAACAACATTTCCGTATCGTACAACTGCAAATCTTGTTTTTCTTGAACCAACCATATTGTTTGCAGCTACAAAGAGTTTATCTGATGCTAATTTAGTTGCTCCATAGAGGTTAATAGGGCTAGATGCTTTATCAGTAGAGAGTGCTATCACTTTTTCAACATTATTTTTTATAGCAGCTTTTATAACATTCTCTGCTCCATCAATATTTGTTCTAATACATTCCATAGGGTTGTATTCTGCGACAGGTACATGCTTAAGTGCTGCTGCATGAATAACAAAATTCACACCATCCATTGCTTCTTCTAACCGTTCTCTATCTCTAACATCACCTATAAAATAACGCATACATGGATCATCAAAAATCTGTCCCATTTCATACTGCTTCAATTCATCTCGACTATAAATAATAATCTTATTTGGCTTATATTGTGCAAGTATCATTTGTGTATACTTTTTGCCGAAACTTCCTGTTCCACCAGTTATAAGTATATTTTTATTGTTAAACATTTTTTTCCTTTTATTCTAATCTTAATTAGCCATGAGTATCAAGCTTGTATAGGTGTAATATACAAATATGGGACTTTTTCTTCTCCTATCAAGTATAGGCTTCCAATTCTCTCTGCAACTCTTCATACTCTTTCTTTTTTCTAACGATGAACTTCTGAGTAAGGTTTATCTTCTCTT
>Ga0256826_1000344_pt1 | contig 27743 bp, 28 predicted proteins | sample CV79metaG_FD_185975 | JGI IMG/M metagenome (GOLD analysis project Ga0256826, IMG submission 185975) | Hydrothermal vent microbial communities from East Pacific Rise, Pacific Ocean - CV79 | ecosystem: Environmental > Aquatic > Marine > Hydrothermal vents | place: Pacific Ocean: East Pacific Rise...
ATCCATTGAACCGATACATGGGTTGTATTTAAATTGCAAATCAAACTGTCCTGCATAGTTATCTGTTAATTATAACGTTAAAACGTTTAATATTGTTTTAAATAATTTTTATATATTTTTGAACTAATGTTGTTAATACATATTTAATGGTCGGTAAACTGACCCTACTTGATTACTCTTATTACATATTCGCTATAATTCATTCACTTAAAAATAGGAAATAAAAAATGGATAAAATTAAAATAGGTGTGGTAACCACCTCAGATAGAGCAAGTCAAGGGATATATGAAGATATTTCAGGTGTTGCAATAATGGATACAATGAAAGAGTACCTTCTAAATGAGTGTGAATATGAATATAGATGTATACCTGATGAACAATCTATTATAGAAACAACGTTGATTCAATTGGCTCGTGATAAAAATTGTGACCTTATTGTAACCACAGGTGGAACGGGACCTGCTCCTCGTGATGTAACTACAGAAGCTACTGAAAACGTTTGTCAAAAATTGCTTCCTGGTTTTGGAGAGCAGATGAGAGATGTGAGTTTACAATATGTTCCAACAGCGATTCTTTCTCGTCAAACAGCAGGGATTTGTGATGGCTCTTTAATTATTAATTTACCAGGTAAACCAAAATCTATTCGTGAATGTTTAGATGCTGTTTTTCCTGCTGTTCCTTACTGTATTGACCTTATTGGTGGTTCTTTTATGGAAGCCGATGAAAAAGTAATTAAAATTTTTAGACCAAAGAGTAAATAATGAACGTAGAATTTATAGAGAAAAAACTTCAAGAGATATATGCAGAGTTGGAAAAAGAGGTAATGAGTGTATTGATGGATGAATCGTACGATAAAAAACAAACCAATTTACGGATGCAACCATTGAAATCGACCAAAAAAATATTGGAAAATGCTTTGGACAGTATTAAAATGGTTGACAAATTAGCCAAAGAGGATTTAGCAAAATGACAGAGCCTCAAACCCAAGGGCTTCTTATTTGGATGCTTCTTTATCTTGTTTTAATTTTAGGTACGTTTTGGACACTTTATAGAGCTGTTAAAACAAAAAATATAAAATACGGTTATGCTGTTTTGTTAAATGTTATTTTAATGGTATTGTTACTTTTTATATAATTTATATAGTTAATCCACAATTTTTTGGCAACATTTCAATATATAATTTAAACAAGGATATTTCTTTATGAAACTATTATTATTACTCTCTACACTTTTTATCTCTTTATCTGCAAGCATAACGCTTCCTTCTAATTTTATAACCGACTTTCAACAGACCATTACCAATGACCATGGTAAGGTTATCAATTATAAAGGAAAAGTCTATTTTCAAGATTTAGTCGAAGCAATTGCTGATGATTCAGGAGTAGAGCAGAGTTATACACGAAGCCTATTTAAGTGGAACTATACAGCACCTTCAAAAAAAGAGGTTTGTACAGATGGAATTCAGCTTACTGTAGTAGACCATGACTTAGAACAAGTGGCAAACTACTTGGTCGATGAAGGTATTGACTTAAAAGCTATTTTATCGGTAGCAAAAAAGATAAGTGCAAACGATTATCAAGCAAGCTACAAAGATTTAGAGTACCTAATAACGCTTGATACTAAAAAACAACTTTCAAAAATTGTCTATGTCGATAATTTGGATAACCGTGTTAAGATTCTATTTTCTGATATGAAATATAATGGGATAATGAATTCAAACCTTTTGGAGTGTACAGCACCCAAAGAGTACGATAGAATAAAAGGCTAGAGTGTGGATAGAGTTTTTGCTAATTTTCAAATAGACAATGATTTCTATGTTATGATGTTTCTTTTTTTATTAATTACTATTATTATCTCTACTGTAATTGTTGTTTTTGTGACAAAAATTCAAACCTTAAGTGCAATTTTAGAACAAGCAAAAGAGATAGATAGAGCAAAAGAGGAACGGCTCTCTTTTTTAAATACTGTTTGGAATGATGAAAAAATTAAAAATATTAAATTGGAAGAAGAGTTAAAATATTTAGAAGTAAGAAAAGAGAAGCTTGAAAATGCAGAAAAAATACAATCAACACTACAAGAACAGATAATAAACCAAGAGAAAGAACATGTAGATGAGGTACATGCTCAAAAAGCTATTTTGGGTAAATTACAAATTCATTATAAAATTTTAATTGAACAGCTTGAAAAAGCAGAAGAAGAGGCATTTGTTGTTAAAAAAGCTTATGAAGAGTTAAAAGAGAAGAACTCTATACTCTATACACAAAATAGAGAGCTAGAGATTAAAATTTCAGAACATCAGAAGCAAACGGTAGAAAAAATACATATGATGGAAGAGCATCGAAGTGAACTCAAAGAGGAGTTTGCTGAACTTGCATCTAAAATTTTTGAAGGAAATTCTAAAGAGTTTACGAAACTTAGCCACGAAAGCTTAAGCTCACTTATGAAACCTATGGAGTCTCAAATTTCTGAGTTTAAGCAACAGATTAATACTTTGTATTCGGATGAAGCCAAAGACAGAGCAATGTTAAAACAAGAGATTATCTCATTAAAAGAGCTTAATCAACAAATCAGTCAAGATGCCATAAACTTAACCAATGCCTTGAAAGGCAAAAAGAAGCAACAAGGGGTTTGGGGCGAGATGATTTTAGAAAAAGTTTTAGAATCATCGGGGCTTCGCAAAGGAATTGAATACACCCGTGAAGTATCCTTGAAAAATGAAGAGGGTAAGATTTATCGTCCTGATGTGTTGGTACATTTACCTGATAAACGAGACTTGATTATTGATGCCAAAACATCGCTTATTGCCTATGAAAAATTTATTAATGCCTCTTTAGATGAGCCTAAAGAACTCTATTTAAAAAAGCATACCAAAGCATTACGAAATCATATTAAATCTTTGAGTGAAAAAAATTATGAAAAACTTTTAGGTGTTAACAGCTTGGACTTTATTTTTATGTTTGTTCCTATCGAAGGGGCATTGGCTGTGGCATTAGAGAGTGATGCAACGCTTTATGATGACGCGTTTAAGAAACAGATACTCTTAGTGGGCCCGACAACACTGCTGATTGCTATGCGTGCCATAGAAAACGTATGGAAATATGAGAAACAGAATAAAAATGCTAAAGATATAGCCACCAGAGCAGGGGCATTGTATGATAAATTTGTAAACTTTTCTAATGATATGGTTAAAATATCTAAACAGTTTGACACTCTACAAGGGAATTTTGAGTCGGCTAAAAAACGCCTTAGTGAAGGTCGTGGAAATATCGTAAGGCAAGTAGAACAGCTAAGAGAGATGGGAGCTAAAACAAGCAAGACAATACCTGAAGAGCTTAGTTAGTAAAGAATTATTCACTTTTTGCTTAACTTAACCCTAAGCATCTTATAGTAATATGGCAAAATATTCTATAAGGTAGTAATGTGAAATTTAACGATAAAAAAGTTATCATCTTTGACTTAGATGGAACACTTATAAACTCTGCACCCGATTTGGCTTTGGCTGTGAATCATATGCTTACATCCATAGGTCATAAAACCTTTGATGAAACCACCATTGATGGGTGGGTTGGAAATGGTGCTATAGTATTGGTAAAACGTGCCTTAAGTGGAAGCCGAACTGTAGCTGAAAATATAGACAATGATTTATTTGAAAAAGCTTTGAATGTTTTTCTTAGATTCTATGCTAAAAACCTTTGCATCAAAACAGCTCCTTACCCCAATGTATTACAAACACTCAACTATCTTAAATCGAATGGTTATCGTTTAGCAATAGTAACCAACAAACCATTTGATTTTGTCGAGCCTATTTTAAAAACTTTAGAGTTAATAGAGTATTTTGAATATTTTATTGGTGGAGACTCGTTAAACGAAAAAAAACCAAGCCCTCTGCCTCTGCTTCATGTCTGTGAAAAGCTAGAAGTAACGGTAGATGAAGCTCTCATGGTAGGAGACTCCAAAAATGATATTTTGGCATCGAATGCGTGTAATATGCAAAATATCGGTCTGACCTATGGTTATAACTATGGCGAGAGTATAGGGGTATACAACCCTTCTGTTATTTGTAATGATTTTGGGGAGATAAGAGAACTGTTATGATAAATAAAAAAGCAAAAATAGCTATTATTGGTGGTGGAGTAGCAGGAGCAACAACAGCACTCTATTTGGGTCAAAGAGATGTTGATGTTACTCTGTTTGAAAAAGAGTCCAGTTTAGTCTTGGGTCCTCCATTTTGTCATTTACATGCAGGGGGGAATTTGTACCGTGAAATCTCTGATGAGCAGTGTATTAAACTCTTAAAGCAATCCATAGCATTTTTACGATTTTACCCTTTTGTTGTTGATTACAGACCAACTGTTATTGTTCTGCCTACAGAAGACAAAGGTACTCCTAACCGTCTATTGCCAAGGCTAGAGCTTTTAACCAAAGAGTATGAGAATCTAATTGAACAAGATGTTCAAAACAGAGTTTTAGGAGAGAGCAAAGAGTACTACAGATGTTACTCAAAAGAGCAGGTAGAAGGACTACAACAAAAAGAGAGTGTGGATAGACCTAAATCATCAGATGAGTGGATGACCCCTGTAGCAAAAAGTATAGATTTAGAAAAAGTACAATTCCCACTAATTATGGTTCAAGAGTACGGATTAAATCTATTTAGACTATCAGCAGGTGTAACACTATCGTTAGAGAAGTTAAGCTCAGTAACGCTAAACCAAAATAGTATTGTGCATAACATACAAAAAGATTTGCTAAACAATGACAGTTGGGAAATCTCGTATATCAAAGATGATAACTCTCACAAAGAGAACTTTGACTATATTATCAATGCTACAGGTTTTAGAACAGGTAAAATAGACGATATGTTAGGGGTTGAGTGTAAACGTATGGTAGAGTTTAAATCAGCCTATGTAAGTCAATGGAAAGAGCATTGCACAACACTATTTCCTGAAATAATTTTTCATGGAGAGCGTGGAACACCACAAGGAATGGGACAGTTTACCCCCTATCCAAACGGCTATTTTCAACTGCATGGAATGACCAATGATATTACGCTCTACAAAGATGGACTAGTAGCAAACTCCATTGTAAGCTGTCAACCAAACTTAAACCCAAATTTTATAGAAAAGATTGATAAATCATGGAAAACAGATGAGGTAAAAGAGCGAACCGAAAATGCAATTAGACACATCTCTAACTTTATCCCCTCCTTTTCTACAGCAGAAGTAGGTTCTAAACCACTATTTGGAGTTCAACAAATCCCAGGAGACGACCCAACCCTGCGTGTTGCCGAGGTCTCTTTTCCACGAGAAAAATATGCACGATGCGAAATTGTAAAGGTTTCATCGGTTTTAGACATGATAAAGAGTATTTGTAAAGAACTTATAGCACTAAAGTATATAGATAAAGAGATTTTAGAATCAAATAAAAGCTATACCAATAGCCTCGATGAAAAGAGCATTAAAGAAAGAGCTAAATCAATTGCAACAGACAGAGACTATCCTGCTGATTTGGCTGATAGAAATGTTGGGGAATGAGGTAGGTTCTATGAGTAACCCATTCAAGGGCTTCCCAAAACAAGCTCTAAAATTCCTAGACGAAATTGTAATAAACAACTCCAAAGAGTGGCTTGATGCAAATCGTGACCGATATGAAAAATATATTGTAGCCCCCAACAGAGCCTATGTAACAGAGATGGGGGAACATCTACAAATCTTAGTACCAACCATCAATGCCATACCCAAAACCAACAAATCCCTTTTTCGGATTTATCGTGATGCCCGTTATCATTTGACCGACCCTATCAAAACACGAATTGGGGTTATATTTTGGCAAGGTCAAACCCACCGTATGCAGAGTTCCTCTTTTTACATGCACTACGATTCACATGAAGTTTTTGTAGCTACGGGTATACGAAATTTCAAGCCACCTCTATTGGCTACGTATCGAGAGTACATTCAAAATGAGCAAAGACGACGTGAGCTTCATAAGATATTCAAAGGCTTAAAAAAGAAAGGCTATCAACTTCCTGAACCTGCTTATAAACGTTACCCTCGTGATTTTGATAAAGATGAACCCTATGCTTATTTGGCTCTTTATAAATCAGTCTATGCCTTTACTACTTTTGTCCCCGATGAGGTATTTCACTCTGAACAGATTATAGATAAAAATTTTAAAATTTATGAAGAGATGATGGAGTTACAAGAGTGGGTTTATGCGTTGACGTTGTATGGTGATTCTTAAAAGATTGTGTTATAATCTAACTAAAAAATAGGAGCAAAATATGACCATACAGATAAATGACCCTTGGTTTGAAAATTTTTATTTTAAAGAGTTTGGGGCAAATGCAACAAAATTTATAGAAGAGATAAAGATGCTTTTGGTAGAGAAACATCAAAGAGAGAGGCAAATTATTTCTCTGTTACATCAATATCAAGATGCAAAAATCTCTATAGGTCAAATAGCTCAAAATCTTCATATAGACAGAGAAAAGGTATTTACTCTTTTGGCTCAACACAATATTGATTTTGTGGATTATGATATGGTTGAAGAGAAGAGTAATATAGATGATTTTATCGCAGAGTTGAAAAAATAGAGATGAAGCTTATTATTAGTGATACAACAGCTTTGATTATTTTAGCCAAGATTAATCATCTTGATTTGCTTACAAATATTATTGATAAAGTTTATGTTCCAAAAGCTGTTATGCGTGAGATTCAATATAAAAATGATATGGTAAAAGTTCTGATAGAGAGTTCTGATTTTATTGAGGTTCAAGAGATTAACAATCAAGAGATTCTATCTGATATTCAAGCCACAAATCTTGATTTGGGTGAGACAGAAGCAATTACTTTGGCGTTAGAGATGGATTTGAGGCTAATTATAGATGAAAAAACAGGTCGAAAGATAGCCAAGCAAAAAGGTGTTAAAATTATTGGACTACTTGGTATTTTAGAAACCAATTTTAGATTGGATCTTATCTCCTATAAAGAGTTAATGTATATTTTAGAAGATTTCAAGCGAGTTAATTATCGGTTGAGTTCGGTGTTGGAGAGGGCTTTTTTAGAGAATCTACTGTAGGGTGCATTTCTTAATGCACCGTGAAATAAATATCTGCATAAAATAACATTTCGCCGAAAGGCTTTTTTAACCCTTACGGCGAGTCTTTATTGTATGCCAATTTTAATAATGGTGCATTAGAAAACAGCACCCTACCGAAGAAAATGAACATCTTCACCATAAAAAAACTAAACCCAAAAACAAACCAAAGGAGTATACCTTGAACCTAAAAGAACTAAAAAGTATCGGATTAGTATCGGATAGTATCGCTTTATCTGAACAAGAAAAGCAAATTATTCAATTTCTAACTCAATCATCTAAGATATTTTCAAAAGATGTTGAAAAACTATTGGATATTAAAGAGGCAAGAGCTAGACGAATTTTAAAAGAGATGGTAGAAAAAGAATCTATTGAGCGTGTTGGTGTTGCTCGTAATACTCATTATGTATTGAGAGGAAACTAATGGAACTTAAAATAAAAAAGAGTTATGAGTTTAAAAGTATGGAATTTTGATTTAATGTTCAAATGTTCTGTAGGGTGCTGTTTTCAACGCACCACAAAACCAAACACGCATAAAACAATATCTTGCCGAAAGGCTTTTTTAACCCTTACGGCAAAACTTTATTGTATGCCAATATTATTAAATGGTGCGTTGAAAACAGCACCCTACGGGTTTTTTGTATGAAAAACTCTCTTTTTTTAACCCAAACCGATACTACCATAGGTTTTGTTTCGCAAAGTGCTTTTAAAATAGACCGTGCTAAAAAGCGTTTGCCTAATAAACACTATATTCGTGTGGTAGACTCTTTAGAAACGCTAAAAAGCTTTACAAGAGTGCCAAATGTTCATAAAAATAGACTTCGTCGTTCTAAACAGACTACATTTATTATGCCTAATGGGCTGTCGTTTCGTATGGTAAAAGATACAGAACATAACATCTTGCTCGATAGAGTTAAATGGCTCTACTCATCTTCGGCGAATTTAAGTGGGGCAGTGTATGATGAAGTATACGCTAAAGATAAAGCAGAGGTACTTGTGAGTTTTCCTCTGGTAGAAGAAGGGATGGCTTCTAAAATTTATCGTTTGGGTCAAAAAAGGATGATAGGGGTTCGTTGATGAAAGCGATAGTAAATGCAAAAATAATTATGGAAAAAGAGGTTTTAACAGGCTATAACTTACTTTTTTCTGGAAACAAAATTGTTAGAATAACCAAAGAATTACCTATTTGGGCAGAGCTTATTGATGCAAAGGGGTTGTATTTGTCAGCAGGGTTTATAGACATACATATTCATGGCTCAAATGGATTTGATGTGATGGATGCAACGGTTGAAGCGTTGGAAGGGATTGCTAAAAGTATTATTCAAACGGGGACAACTTCATTTTTGGCAACGACCATGACTATGAGCCAAGAAGATATAGACAGTGCTTTAGCAAATATTCAAAAATTTCAAGCGAACGGTACTGCCAAGATTTTAGGGGTGCATTTAGAAGGACCATTTATTAACAAAAATAAAAAAGGGGCTCAAAATGAAGCATATATTCAAAAGCCTAATTTTGAACTGATAGAACCTTATATGGATAGTGTAAAGATGATAACTTTAGCTCCAGAAGTCGAAGGGGCTAAGGAGTTTATTGAGTATATGCAAAAACATTATCCTGATGTTATATTGAGCATAGGACACTCTGGTGCATCGTATGAACAGAGTAAAGAGAGCTTCTTGTGGGGGGTTTCTCATGCTACGCATCTGTTTAATGCTATGAATCCTCTGCATCATCGAGAACCTGCTGTTGTGGGGGCTGTGTTGGAGTCTAATAGAGTCTCTTGTGATATTATTGCCGATTTGATTCATATTCATCCCTCTTTTTTTAATCTGCTCTATAGAGTAAAAAAAGAGAATTTACTTTTGATAACCGATGCCATGAGAGCAGGGTGTTTGTGTAATGGAGTCTCTGAAATAGGTGGTCAAAAAGTGATTGTGCAAGATGGAGAGGCACGGCTAGAAGATGGAACATTGGCAGGAAGTGTTTTGAAGCTTAATGAAGCGTTAAAGAACTTTTATCACTATACAAAAATTTCACTGCCTGAGTTGATAGCGATGGTTACCTCTGTACCTGCTAAAAAATTAGGGTTAGAATTGGGACGTTTAGCAGAGGGTTATCTTGCTGATTTGGTACTGTTTGATAAAGAGTTTGAAATACACAAAGTGTACATAGAGGGAAAAGAGTTTAATTTACCGAATTAATGGTCATTAGCCGACAGCTGTTCTCTAAAATAGCTACTTTTTTGACCATTTCGGTTAAATCTCTATCGTAAGAGATAAGCCCAAACCCTTTGATAAGCATTAGATGGGTTCTGTTCTCTTTGAAAAAACGACTAATTTCATAAGGGGCTCTGCTTTCCCAATCGTTAAAGTTTTTTGGGTCATAGACATGAATCTCTTTTAAAATAGTCTGTCCATAGTAGTCTTGTGGCACAACGAGTGAATGGTCTAAAGAATAAGCCGTGGTATAGGGTGGCATGGTATAGGAGATGTATTTTGCATTGGGCAGATGGGAATAGACGGCTTGGTGTATGTTTGCATCGACCGAGGCATCTTTCCATCGGTAATCTTTTTTTACACTACAGGTTAATTGAATAAATTGTTTTTCATCCACTCTATCTAAAATCGCCTCTTTCCTATTAATAATAAACGAGTTTCCTGCAATTTTTGCAGAGATAGAACCATGGAATACTCCAAAATAATTTTTGGAAAACATCGAAGAAGATATTCTTTTTAGCTCATCAATGAGGTGTCTGTCCATTAAAAAATACCCTTATTATCTATTTTTGCTATTATATCATTATTATTTTTTATTATACAAAGGTTAAAAATGAATATACCTCATATTCCCGTGTTATTAGCAGAAGTGTTGAATGGATTTTCTAAAATCAAAGAGGGATATTTTGTAGATTGTACTTTGGGTTATGCTGGTCATTCCCAAGCAATGTTGGAAAACTATGAACAGATTAGACATATAGGCATTGATAGAGACGATGAAGCATTGGCTTTTTCCAAAGAGCGATTGACTCCTTTTTCCAATAGAAGTACGCTCTATAAAGGAACATTTGCAACAACATTACCCCTATTGAAAGAGACTCCTTTAAGAGGATTACTCGCTGACTTTGGTGTCTCGTCATTACAATTGGACAAAATGGAAAGAGGGTTCTCATTTGAGAGTGAAACTTTAGATATGCGAATGGACAGTAGTGCTAAACTCTCTGCTTATGAGGTTGTAAATGAATATTCTCAAGAGAAATTAGAATATATTTTGAACCATTATGGAGAAGTACGTTCGTATCGACGAGTAGCTTCGGCTATTGTTGAAGCTCGATCTAAAAAAAGGATAGAGAGTGGAAAAGAGTTGGCAGATGTGATTTGTACAGTTATTCCTCGTGGGGGGAAGATACACCCTGCAACGCTCTCTTTTCAAGGAATTCGTATTGAAGTCAACAATGAATTGGGCGAAATAGAGGGACTTTTAGATGTCTTGGAAAAGAAGTACAAAGCAGGGGAGTTAAATAGCACAATTGTCTCTCTTATTACTTTTCATTCGTTAGAAGATAGATTGGTCAAAAACCGATATAAAAAATGGTCAATGGCGTGTATTTGTGATGCAGAGGCGATGAGGTGTACTTGTGGTAAAAACCATCAACTGGGTAAAATGTTGGTTCGTAAACCCATTACAGCAACCAAACAAGAGCTAAAAATTAATGCTCGTTCTCGTTCGGCAAAACTTAGAACATTTATTTTTAAAGGTTAATGATGGAAAAAATACAAAAAGAGGAGAATGGAGTAACAGGAAGCATGGTATTGATTACTATTTTTTCTATAGCTTTGGTTTTACTTTTGCTTATTCCTAATATTTACTTGGATAATCAAATTTATTATGAAAGTAGACAAATTTCTCAGTTGCAATCGTTAAAAATTACATTTCAAGAGGAGCAGGTATTGATTAAAAATCGTTTGGAAAAAATACACTCCAATGAGAACTTACTAAGCCAAGATATAAAGTAGTGTAGATGATTAAAAAGTTTCTTGAATTTTCTATTGATAGACCTGTCTTGAACCATTTGGTTATGGTTCTTATGATTATTATGTCCATTTTTGCCTACAAAGCGATTCCAAAAGAGATTTTTCCCCCCTCTCAACTTGACCAAGTCGCTATTGTTGGAACGTATGCAGGTGCAAGTGCTGATGTACTTGATAAGATGGCTGTAAAAGGGATTGAAGATGAGTTAAAAGGATTAGCAGAGATTGATACGGTCTATACTACCGTTCAAAATGGTGTTTTCTCTATCTCTGCTGATATTGTCTCTGGAAACGATAATCAGATGGTTCTTGGAGATATAAAAGACATTATCTCTAATATACGACGTGATTTACCCTCGGATATGGATGAGCCTATTGCAAAGATAAAGGTTCATAACTATCCCTTGATTTTGATTGCCATTGCAGGAGAAGGCTCTATAAAAGAGCTGGTGGATGCAGGAGAGGATTTAAAAAATAGAATTACATTAATCTCTGATTTAAGTGAAGTGATGATCCGTGGAGAGTCAGACGAAGAGGTTTTAATTGTTTTAAATCAGCAGAAGATAGATGCCTATGGGTTGTCTAAATCGGCTGTCTACTCAGCTATTTCGTCACTCTCTTCTATTTTTCCTGTTGGAACAATTAAAGAGAAAGGAAACCATCTCTATATCTCAACGATTAATGGAGAAAAGAGTAAAAAAGCTTTAGAAGAGAGCATGTTGTCGGTCAATGGTAAACGCTTTTATCTTGGCGATATTGCAACTGTAAAAGTAGGATTAGCAGAGCCTAGTCAACTTTCTCATTTTAATGGTGTGCCAAATATCTCTTTGGATATAAAAAAGACAAAAGATGGAAATGCGATTTCTTTGACCAAAGAGATTCGAGAGGTATTAAAAGAGTTTAACGAAAAGTACCAAGGAAAAATAACGTTTGAAGCCTATACCGATACCTCTATTTGGATTAAAAATCGTCTAAATTTGGTCTCTTCTAATATTCTATTTGGTCTGATTATGGTTATAATAGCTCTCTTTTTAACCCTCAATATTCGTATTGCATTGGTGGTGGGGATTGGTATTCCTGCTTCGTTTATGATTACCATTATCTCTTCGGAGATGATGGGCTACAGTTTGAATATGCTAAGTCTTATGGGGGCGTTAATTGCTTTGGGAATGTTGGTAGACGAAGCCATTGTGGTTGCTGAAAACATCTACCGACACATAGAGATGGGAAAAAGCCCACGAGAAGCATCTCTTGACGGAGCAACAGAGATGTTTCCTGCTATTTTAACGGCTACCATGACCACTATTTTTGCCTTTTTACCCCTGCTGATTATGACAGGAAAAATGGGTGTTTTTATGAAAATTCTTCCTATTATGATTTCTATTTTGCTTCTCTCTTCTCTTTTTGAGGCATTCTATTTTCTGCCACTGCACGCCAAAGAGTTTTTTTCTATTGGAAAAGTAGATAAAACAAAACATAAAGAGAGTGCTTTATGGAGAGGTTTAAAATCTTTTTATAGAAGTATTTTGAGTCTTTTATTACGTTTTAAAAGGTCATCGCTTCTTATTCTAGTGGTTTCTATTCTTTTGGGAACAGTAGGAATGATAAAGATTAGTAAAATTCAGTTTATGCCAGAGTTTGATGTTCAGCAGGTTCAGCTAAACGGTGTGGTTAATATCAACAATACCTTAGCCGATACCGAAAAACACGTGACAATGATTGAGAAGAGGCTTATAGAGTATCTTGATAAAAATGCTGTTGATTCCGTCACTTCAGCCATTGGATTCAAGATGAACCCTGACCAAAGTTTTAATTTAGGGGATAACCTTTTTCATATTTTTGTAAACTTGCATGAAAAAGCTCCTGAAAATCTTTTTGATACCTATATTAATCCGATTTTTTCATTGGAATACGACGATTCAGATATGGTACGAACCAAAAAAGCACAACTCATCGCCAAAGAGATTCAAGAGGGTCTGTTAGAAGAGATGAGAGAGATGGAAGTCGATGGAGAGAAGCTTTTTGAAGAGTTTAATGTCTATACTCAACAGACAGGAATGGTGGGAAATGATATTGATATAGGCTTTTCTCACTCTAATCTGAAAAAGGTAGAAGATGCCTTGGCTACAATAACCAAAGAGCTTTCTAGTATAAAAGGTGTATCGGATATTGGGAACAATGCAAAAGAGGGCGAGCGAGAGTTAAAACTCCGAGTGAACGAGTATGGACAATCCTTAGGTTTAAGTGAGGGGTACATTACTTCGGCTCTACGTGGTTCTTTTTTTAAAGCAGAATATGGAAAAATGTTTAATGACAAAGGACTTTTACGTATAAAAATAGAAGATGAGTTCAAAGACAGAGCCAACAGCATCAAAGAGTTTAAACTGACCACTCCAGATGGTTCGGTAGTTGTGCTTAGTGATGTTTGTGATTTTTATTATAAAAAAACATTTGTGCGTATTTTCAAAGAGGATGCAATGAAAGTCAACTCTCTGTATGCTAGTGTAGATAAAAAAGTAACCGTTCCTGCCGAAGTGATGAAACGCTTAACTCCACTTTTGGATAAGATAGAAGAAGGTGGGGTAAAAGTGATTATAAAAGGAGAGCAGAAAGCAAACAGCCAAATTATGAAAGAGATGATGCAAGCCATGGTTATTGCGATGTTCCTAATTTTTATTACCTTGGTTTGGATGTTTAACTCCTTTTGGCAACCGTTGATTATTTTAGCCATTATCCCCCTCTCATTTTTGGGTGTTTTAGTGGGTACAAAAGTGATGGGTCTAAACTTAACCATGACGGGTGCAATGGGAATGGTCGGTTTGGCAGGAGTGGTGGTTAATGACGGTTTGATTATGCTTGAATTTGTACGAAGAGCTAAAAATTATGAAGAGATACTTGATTTGGCAGGGCAACGTTTGCGACCAATTATCTTGACCTCAATTACCACAGTTTTAGGTCTCTCTACGCTCATATTCTTTGCTTCAGGTCAAGCCCTTATTTTGCAACCAATGGCAATTAGCCTAGGTTTTGGTGTTGCTTGGGCGACGGTGCTTAATTTATATTTTGTCCCTTTGATGTATGCTGTGATTTATAGGGTTGATAAGTGTGAGAAAAGAGGGGTCTTTTCTCTGTTTGGGAATAGACGAAAAAGTTAACCTGTTTCCCAAGATAGGGTAGCAGGTATTTTTTCTGTTTTCTGAGTTGGGGTTGTGTTCTTATCGTTTGAAGAGGTCTCTCTATTAAAATAAAAGAGAGTGAAAATAAGAGCGATTACAACTAAAAAAGCTAAAAAATAGTAAAATAGTTTAAGTGATTTTTTTTCTATAGAGAGAATAGCAATACTAATATTGTCTCCGTTCTCTCCACCTCTATATTTGGCAACATTTAGTAACTTTTTTGCAGAAATTTCTATACTGTTTTCTGAAAAAAGTTCATTGTATAGCTCTTCCTCTTTAATCATTGCCCACAGTCCATCAGATGCCAAAAGTATATGGTACTCTTTGTATGGGCTAAGTTTTATCTCTCCATATTCAGCAATATCAAGAGAGCCTATTCCAATGGATTTTGTAAGAACATTTTGTTGTGGATGAGTAGAGATTTCCTCTTCTCTAATTTGTCCATTTTTAAATAACATTTCAGGTAATGAATGGTCTCTGGTTCTAAATAGAAGCTTTTTCTTTTTTTCAAAAAGATAGAGACGACTATCTCCAATATAAGCATAGTGCAGAGTATTTTTGGTAATAAGTGCAAAAATAACGGTTGTATTGGGGTCAATATTTTTAGTATAATATTTATCTCTTAATGTCTCTTTTGTCTCTTCTATAATTTTATTAAAAAACTCTTTTGGAGAGTTGTCTATACTCTTGTTATGAAATAAAAAACTCTTTTCAGCAATTTTTAGTAGTGTAGAAGAGGCTAAAGCACCACCAAGATGTCCACCCATTCCATCAGCTACAACCATAAAGATTTGTTCTTTTAATGTAAATATAGAAACTGAATCTTGTTGCTCTGCTCGACCACCTATATCTTTTAAGAATGAATACTTCATCTATGACTTCTTTAAACTATTGCTATAGCTTTTAATCTTTTCGATTAAGTTGTTAATAGCTTTTTCTGATGCCACAAGAGTACTACTGCTTAATGAGTTACTAATATTTTTGATTTGAGTAGATAAAGAGAGTCGTAATTTTTTATCTTGTTCTATATCTTTTTTATAGGCATTAGCAAAGGTTTTATTAGGGTCTTTACTATAAGCTTGGGCATATTTTTTATCTTTTAGTAAATCTTTATTGTAGGCTTGAGCATATTTTTTATCTTTTAATAAATCTTTATTATAGGCTTGGGCATACTTTTTATCTTTTAGTAAATCCTTATTATATGCCATTGCATATTTTTTATCTTTTAATGAGTTACTGTTATAGGCTTGGGCATAGAGTTGTTTGTCACTGCTAACAAGGAGTTTTTTATTGGTAAAGAGTGCATCATCTATATCAAAAAATGTAGATTTATTTAGAATATCCATATTGAGTTGTTTTAATTTAGATTTAAATTTTAATATACTTAAGGCATTAACCTTTGAACCTTTTAGATTCCTAAAAAGTGACTCTATAGAGTTTATACTTTGGTCTATGGTCAAAATCTCTTGTTCCAATTGATGTATACGCTCTTGTTTATTGGTTGTTTGTGCAATAAGTCTCTGATAGTTATGAAAAAGTTTATTTCTTTTTATCGTTTTTTCATTTAAGTGTACTTCTAATTTTTGAATATTATCCTCATAGTTACAGGTTAAAGCGTTGTATAAACCCTTATGTGCATCTTCTCCTACACATTTTTTAGTGGAACATCCTGTTGATAGGATTGAAGCTATTATAATAGATATTGGTATTAATTTTTTTTTCATTTTATAATCCTAACTCTTTCATTCTTTTTAGATAGACAGATGCCTTTTTTGAACCACTCTTTTTAGCTTTTCTAAGCCAATATTTAGAGCTTTTTAATTGATGTGTTTTAAAATATATTTTTCCTAAATTAAATTGTGCTTCTGTATAGTTATTTTTAGCTGACTTTTTTAACCATTTAATTTTTTCTTTTTTATTGCTTGTTAATGTAGCTACTCTGTATTGTGCTTTTGCATCTCCTTTGTTAGCTGATTTTTTAAACCATTTTAGAGCTTTTTGTTTATCTCCTTTTTTTGAAAAACAGACACCTAAATCGTATTGAACTGTTTTTGTAGACTCTTTTGCATAGGCTTCAAAATCATTTAAAAACTCATAGCTTTTTGTTTTACAGCTTAAGACACCCAAGTTATATTTTGATTTAATATTTCCTGACTCTTTAGCTCTTTTGTACCACTCTATGGCTTCTTGGTTCTCTTGTTTTTTTTCATAGATTAGCCCCAGTTTATACATAGCTTTAGCATTACCATTTTTACTGGCTTCTCTAAAGCATTTAGTTGCCTCTATTGTATTGTTCTTTTCTAAGAAGTTAATGCCTTTTTCATAAAAGCTTGTAGAAGCAAAGATAGATAGTGTAAAAAGTATGTAGGCAAATAGTGTTTTTTTCATGGTTTAACGCTCCTTATGTAATGGTTATTGTAAATTATCAATGACTTTACGAGCTTTTTTATCACTGTAATCAAGCTCTCCTCGTAATAGGGTGTAGAGATTCTCCTTTGCAGGGGCATATCCCATAACAGCTGATGCTTCAAACCACTCTCGTGCTTTTGTAATATTTCCAAGTTCATTAAAACATAAAGCTATGTCGTATTTAAACTCTTTTCGTGAATTTTTAGCATACTCAAAAATATCTTTACTGTTATTAAATTTTGTAAAATTTCCATATTTACAATAGAGAACAGCTAGAGGGTATTGAGCTTTAATGTAGCCTAATTTCTCAGCTTTTTCATACCAAGTAATTGCATTCTTTGTTTCATTATTTAAGTGATGATAAAGCTCTGCAATACGTAATGCCCCTTTTGGAGTTTGGCTACTTGGGTCTTTTTTTAGATACTCTATGGCTTGGAGTATCTCTCCTTGCATAATAGCCTTTTGGGCTTCTTTGAGATAACGAACTTCATTTTCTTTTTTTATCTTTTGAACGGGTTCAACTTTTTGCGTATTTGCTGGTATTTTAACGACATGGTTTTGAGGAATAGGTTCTAGTTTATTAACTATAGGTAGTGGTGTCTTTTGATAAAAATAGTAACTTGTTGCCCCTATAATTAATGTTGTAAACATAACTATACCCATAATAAACGATGAGTTTTTAGTTATAGACTCTTGACTTTGCTCTTCTTTAAGTAAATCTATAAGCTCTTGTACTGTTTGAGGTCTATCCTCTTTGTTTATCTCTAAGGCTTTTTTTATAGCGTTTATAAACCCTTTTGTAAATCTTTTATCGTCTGGAAAGGTTAATAATGAGACATTTTTACTGTGCAGAGCTTCAAATCGTTTAACCGAAGAGGGCAGAAGTTTGGTATCTGTAATACCATTAATTAATGCATACATCATCATACCAATAGCATATATATCGGTATATGGACCCTCTTTGCTTTGGGTATGTTGTTCTAAAGAGGCATACCCTTCGGTATAGACAGCCGTTAACTTTTTTGAACGTTGCATAAGCTCATTTCTAGCTGTTCCAAAGTCGATTAGTATAGGTTGCTTATCGTTTGTAATAAGTACATTTGCAAGTTTTATATCTCGGTGTAAAATATTATATTTATGAATGTGTTTTACACCCTCTAAAAAAGGAAATATAATCTCTTCAATCTCTTTTTGGCTTAGTGGATGGTTCTCTTGTAAGTAGGCTTCTAAGTCAATACCTTTGGCATAAGACATTATAAAATAGGCTGTACCATTCTCTTCAAAAAGATTTTTTACATCAATAACATTAGGGTGCTTGGGTAAATTTGCAACGGTTTGTGCCTCTTTTTTAAAAGCATTATACCCCCATTGGAAATCGGCTTTATCCTCTTCTGTATTGGTAGGGACAATGGTCATGTTTGATTTTCTATTAGCATAAGTACGAGGAAAATACTCTTTAATAGCCACTTTAGAGTTTAGTTTATTATCATAACCTAAGTATGTAATTCCAAAACCACCAGGGTCTCCTAGATTGGATAATATTTCATAATGCCCATTATCAAGTTTAGTAGAGGGTTTTAATCCTAAACTAATCTCTTTCTCATTGCTGTCTAATTTTTTTGTTTCCATTCGCCTTCTCCTCTAAAAAAAGTCATCATAACCTGATTTTTTCTCTTTTTCTTCTTCTTTATAAATAACTTCATGTTCGGTTATTACGGGATTCTCTTCTACTCTAATTTGTTTTTCAACTTCTTGTTTTGTATTTTTTGAGTGAGCATTCTGCAAAGTATTTAGTTCAAAAGAGTTATCAAACAGAGCATTTGTAAAGATAGGCTTCTCATTCTCAATAATATTTTTTACAATTTGATGCATGGTGTTTCTCTCTATTTTATCTTTGTAGGGAGGTTCATCAATAATAGTTACAATAAAAGATAGATTTTTGTTAGTAGTACTAAAGTTGTCCAATACTTCTCTCTCTTTAATATCAATTTTAATATCAGTTAGTAGAAAAACCATCTCTTGAAGATAGTACTTCGTACCTTTGGCATTATATAATTCTGTTAATCTATAAATTATTTTTCTTCTATTTTTTAGTTTTATTTTGTCTGAAAACGCAATATTGAACCAAGAAGCAAGCCACTGTACAAACTCTTCAGGTGTTTTTTCAGGAGTGAAAAGTGTCTCTATATTGTCAATAACTTCAATATGTTTAAACATTAAGAGTTGAAAGCCATATAGAAACTCTTCTAAGGTATCATTTTTTAGAACAAGAGGGAGATAGTTACTCCAAGACTCTTCAAAAATAGTCAAGTTAATGCCATCTTTTGTCTCTTTAATGCTGTGTATCGTTAGACGGGGTTGTTTTTTATTTGGTTTTATAAAACGAATATCAGAAATAGAATATTTATAGGTCTGTAATAGATGTGAGATATTATAATAAGGTAGTGAAAAACCTTCATTTAACAATGATTGAATGTAGATAACAATATCATCATCTTTTTGTAAGGCTCTCATTTTCTACTCCTCTATTTCAAAAATATTTAATTTAATAATTTCATCATTTTTACTTATCTCTATTTGATTGGATTGAGATGGTTCATGCTCTTGGGCTTTCCATATTTTAATGTTTTTGTAGTAGTATCCAAAAGACTCTTGATGTAATATTTTATATAAATCTGCTTCTGATATAACTAATTTTCCCATTGGAAATTTTTTAGTAATATCAAAATAGTTCCGTGCTTCTCTTTCTAACTTGCTTTTAAATGTATCATCTACTCTTTTTGTATTAACGGTTGATACCAATTTTACTTTAATATTAATTTCTACGATTTTTGGTAAAACGACTCTTGGAATAACCGTTACAAGACTCATCTGTTTTAATTTTTCTTCTAACTCTTGAAGCAGAATTTCCTCTTTCATTGATTTCTTTTCTAATATATCTTTAGTGACTACAAAAATATCAATATCACTCTCTTTTTTTGCAATTGCAATTGCTTTTAGAATATAAGGAGAGAAATCAACAGAGGCACTTTCATAATCTTTTGCTGTAACCACTCTGTTTTTAACTCTTAACATCTCTGGGGCTCGATGAATTAAGTCTTCTAGGTCTTCGGCATTAGAACCACCTGTAGCAGGAGTAATATTAGTAGCAGAGTTTATAGATTGAATCGTTGTCCGTAATTTAAGCTCTTCTTTTCCAATATTACCATTTTCTCCAAAAGAGATTGCATATTCTGTAGCGTAAATATCCTCTTTAGGATTTGGTATTGATGCATATTGATTATCTCCAAAAACAATCTCGCCATTTAAACTGTTGAACCTATAGACCTTTTCATCACTGCTGTGGTCAATAAATCTTTTTTTTCTCTGAATTGGAGTATAGGCAACTTCTGCAACAATCAATGTAGGAGGATAGACAATATTTTTATGATTAAGTTTAAATTTCATATTAGGAAGACCAATAGAGATACCAACAAATTCATTTTTTAATGTCTCTTGTTGATATACAATAGTGCTGTTTTGCAAAACAGTGTTAATGGTATTGGGAAAATTAAATGTAGACTTTTTAGTACTGAATTTCGCACGTATCCACATCCCTTTTAAGTCAAAAAGATGCTCAATCTTTGTATTTGACTCAATTCTAAATCGAATATCTCCACTTTTGCTTAAGTGTGTAGTCTTATCGTTTATAACTTTTAATGTATGCCATTTTTTATCTGTGTAAATTTCCCATTTTATAGGGGTAAATTCATTTAAAATAGTTCTCTTTTCTATCTCAAAAAATAGGTCAAGATAGTCATTTTGAAGATAAGCATCAAATCCAAAATATAAAGAGGTGTCATTTTCAAGTTTTTCAGATAAGAAACTCTTTTTTACATTGTCTCTGTTTTCATTGTGAAACTCTATTTCTCTAATAAAATTTCCATTGTTATAGATATAACAGTTATCTATAATCTGTTTTGGTTCACTATATAAAATTTTAATACTATTATAATAGGGTACATTAAGCTCCTCTTTTAGGGGAGTTGTATTCGTAGAATTTTCTCTAAGAGCTTTGTAAAAAGTATCTTCTATTTTTTGTTGTGCTTGTGTATACTTTTCTTTTAGAACTTTTGCACGAATGGCATAACAGGGTTCTCCATTAATAATAGTTTGATGTAGATTTTGAGGAACTTTAAATAGAATCGTTCCACTTGTTTGTAAATTATCAATATTGTTTTGCTCTATTTTTAAGCTTCTCCACTCATTTTTACTAATAGGATATTCCCAATTAACTTTAAAAAGTTGATTACTTGACCCTTCTCTTTGAAATTTCAGAGTAATCTCTTGATCTGTTTTTGAAAAAGATTCATCTTCAATTATAAAAATATCATGCTCTTTTGGTAACTCTCCAAAGGGATAAAAACGATTATTTAAATCTAATAAAGCGTTATTGTATAAAACTTTATTTGGTTTTACACCTTCATTTATAGTCGCAACCTCTTTATGAATCTCATAAATTTGTATATCTTCATCTTTTAGCCATCTGTGAGCTTCTATATCAATTCTACCACGAACATAATAAGCTTTTTTTTCTGATAGCTCTTTTTTGATGCTACTTTCAAAATCTAATTGGTCTCCTTGAAGAGTAATGAAAAAATGTTCAGCATTACTAGAAGCTTTATACTTTTCTTGAATTTGTAGAGAGGTCTCTTGCGTTTTTAACTTTTTCCATATCTCTCCATTAAAATACTCCCATTGAATCTCTTTGAACCAACTGTCTGTAACTTTTTTTGATTGTTTAATATCAATAGAAAAAATAAGCGTTACAATGTTTGTTAAGGCTAAAGTTTTGAAGCTCTCATCGGATAAATAGATAATACTCTCTTCTATCTCATCATTTTTTTGAAAAGGAGTAAAGGGATGTTCTGCTTGATGAAAGTTTAGTTGATACTTTTCTTTTTGACTATTATAAAACTTAGAGACAATTTTTTTTAATTTTAGATTTGATATATAGAGGTCATTAACTGTTTCAAATATTAATGGTCTATCTTCAATCTCTTTATCTTTTGTAATAAATTGTGTTTGTGTTAGAACATGTTTTGTAGTTTTTTTATTTTGATGCTGTTCAAAATTCTCAACAAGATTAAATTGAACTCTTGAAACAGCAGGAGAGACAAAATTAGCATTAATACCCAACATATCTAAAAATGCTAAGTAGTTTTTATCTGGAATACGATTAAAACGATAGAGTAACATCTCTGTCATCGAGGAGAAAAGCTCTACTAATGCAATTCCTGGGTCACTTGCATTATGGTTTGTCCATGAAGGACAGTGTTTCACAATATTTTTAATTGCTTCTTCTCTTATTTCATCATAAACTCTATCGTCAAGGTTAAGTGTATTTAACATGGTTGAAAATTCTCCTATTTGTTATGCATATTCAGTTAAATAGAATGGGTAGACCATGTTATAAAGAGAGTTACTTCCTTCTATTTGGTAGTTTAGTCTTATATCAATAGAAGTATCGGAGTGAGCTGATACGTCTATATCATTTAAAATTATTCTATGTTCCCACTGTTGCAGGGCTTCTGTAACGTAAAATATTGCTAAATTATGGGTATCTATGGTATTTGGGGCAAAAAGAAGTTCATGAATACGACAACCAAAATCAGGTCTCATCAGTCTTTCTCCTAGTTTTGTGGATAAAATTATAATAATAGACTCTTCTATACTCTTCTCATATTGAGAACTTTTAACTTTTTTATAGTTATCAATTCTAAAAGGAAAAGAGACCCCTTCTCCTAGAAAATTATCATTTCTCATAAGTTTAAGCCTTTCTATTTTTTTAATATGTTATTATAACTAAAATTATTTATTTATTCTTAAGAATAAACTCACGCCTCTTTAAGAATGATTATATAGCAATAGAGGTAAAAGAATTATTAAATATTAAATAATTAAAAAAAATAGTTAATATTAAAAAAAATTAGTTAATATTAAAAAAATTGCTTAGCATTTAACAATTTCTTTAGTCTTTTGATGATATTATAGGTGTCTGTAAAGCAAGAACATAAAAAGTTGTAAAGGAAGGAAATCAATAACTATGTTGTCTCAAAATTTATTATTATCAACAATTTATAAAGAAGAGAAGGAATCAGTTCTTTTTAGTCAATTATCACATTTTTATAAGACACATTTTAACTCTGCAGTATCAGCTATGGGGTATGGTATTATTATAAATAGTGATGGTAATTTATCTCCTAATATCATTACGAATGCTTCTAATAGTAAAAATAAAACAATTAGTTTTGAATCAGGTTCTTTTATTGATAAAAAAGGAAGAGTGATTGTTGTATCAAAAAAATTAAGTCAAAGTTTTAATATAGATGAATTTTATGAAAAAACAATTTTCTTTTATCTTAAAAGTATTGAAGTAGTGGGTAAAAAGGTTGAACATCCTGGTGGCTTTGTTATTCAAGACACTCTTTTTAATGGAGAGATAACTCTCTCTTCTGAGCAAAAATATAACAGTGAGTATATTGAACTCTGTCGTATTGTTATTACTAGTGATAATATATCTCATCCTACCAATCCATTTAATCCCCAGAAGAATGAACTAGATATTAGATTTGTTCCTAGGATTTTAAGTAACAGTTCATTAAATCATGAAGTACTTGATTTAATCTATCTACATCTCTTTGATTATGCTAAGTTTTTTACAAAATTAGCTCCTAAAATAGGAGTATTTACAACAACTTTAGTTGCATCCGATGCTTATCAATTGGCAACACGAGTAAAACTTGATAATTTTTCAACTTTTGAAATCTATACCCTTCTTAATCAATTGGTTAAAGTAACACTGTTTTTCTACGATGAAGTAAAAGATAAAATTGAAAATATTGAAGATAGTGATTTTAGAAGAAGTTTAAACAGATTAGAGAGTATTTTTTTCTCGGAAGAGTCTCTTAATGAAGGCTCTGTTAAGTTCTATGATCTTAATTTGGATGAACGTAATGATAAAAAGAATTTTTGGGAAAATATTTTTGCACATATTCGAGACATTTCTCACTCTAAAGATGAATGGAGATTAATTGTAGAGCGTCAAGAGCTTGTAAATGTCAAAAAAGATTATCTTTTGCTAGGACGAGTGGGTGGAGAGAATTTAGATATAGAGATAGATAATGACTACATTTCAGGAAATCATCTGAAAATTACACGAAATGATATTAATCCAGAATTGCTAGATATAGAAGATTTAGGTAGTTCTAATGGAACGTATTTTCAAGGGATTCGTTACGAAGAGTATAAAAAAGTAACCATACCTAAAAATGAAAAAATAGAACTGCATGATTATGAATTTGATATTTATAATAACCCTGTGGTTCAAGATTTTTTAGCGAATTTAATTTAAAGGATAGGGGAAATGGCAACACGTAGACATGCATCAGCCCAAGGGGGAACTGCAAAAATATCTAAAAAATCAGAATTAATTGTAGGAAGAAAAGGTTCTCAGGGTTTAGATATAGAACTTGATAGTGAATTGATTTCAGGGAAACATCTTCGAGTTTTTAAACTAGGAGAGATGGTTATTGTTGAAGATTTAGGTTCAACAAATGGTACAACAGTTGATGGTGTTGTATTGCAAGCAGGGGTACAGAAGCCCATTGAGCTCAATAGTAAAATTATGTTGGCTCAATCAGAGAGATTGGATTTAAATCATCCTTCATTGGTTACTTTATTTGAAGGTACTTCTACTTCTTCTATAGAATCTGGAGGAGGAACTCGCAAGCAATCTGCTTCTTCTCATCCTCAAGAACCAAATAATGATTTGCATGTCCATAAATTTGATAAATTTTATCCCCCTTCTTATACTTTAGAAGAAGAGAAGTCTTGTCGTGGTAAGAATGAGACGATTATGCTTAGAGTTTTCTCTAAAGATACAGAACTTCGAGTTATTGTTTTTGGAGAAGAGAGTCAAGATCTGATTTTTAATGAAGAACGTTCTTTTAGTATTCAATTGGATAATATTAGAGAGGCTTCTGAACGAAGAGCTTTTATTAAACAAGAGATTGAAAATCTTCTCTATCTTCACAAGGAACGCTACTGCCAAGAGGAGATATGGCATCATGTTTTAACTACAGATGGTGTCTATAAAGATGGCGGTTTTGTTAAATTGGTTAGTGAAAAGTTTGAAAATAGGTTAAAGACAAAAGTATACATCAATGATAAATATTTTAAACGCTCAAGCGAGGAAGAAAAACTTGAATTTGAAGACAGTGAACTTATTGCTATTCGAGCAAAGGAAGTTCATGAAGAGTTAATGCTTAAATATGGAGAGTCTGAAGAAGAGTTGGAATTTCCAGAGAGTGTTTCGTGGTTAAATGCTATTTTAAAGAAGATTCCTTATTTTTATAAAAAAAGTCCTATGTCTGCTTTTTGGGTTTTTCTTTTCTCACTCTTTTTTATAGTTTGGTTAGCTATCTGTTTAAGTGGTAAGTTTATGAATCCAAAGATAAATCAAAAGACAACCATGGCGATGATATATTTTGGTTCGATAGAAGAGCCATTATGTGGAAATCTAGAAGACAAATGTACTTCTGCACAGGAGATGGGGTGGCCTGCAAAAGAGGCAAAGAAACGATGTAAAAAATATTGTGCTTATGAAGTAGTGGGTAGAGATTCATGTATGCAAATGGGATTTCGTTCTCAAAAAGATACAGGTAGACCTTTGATTCAACACCCCTATCAAATTATACCACCAAGTCAAAGTTTAGGTTCAAATACAAGTGATGGAATTATTCTGTTTCTCAATAATACCTCTGCTGAAATTGTAATTGAGTTAGAGAGTATAAAAGTTGATAAGCAAGACTTTCCTGGAATTATTTTACCAATTAGTGGGAAAACAAAGTTTGTTTTAGAGAAAAAAGAGCGAGGGTATCGTTATGATATTATGTTTGAACCTACGGCGATTGGGCAATTGCAAAAAGGTACATATCCCTGTGAAGTTAGTTTTAAAGTGACCATTAAAGGGGAAGACCCACACCTTAAAACCATTCAATTTAATTTAGAAATCTAACAAGGAGTAGGTTATGAGTCGTATAATTTTTTCAATAATGTTCTCTTGGACTATTCTCTTTTCTCAAACCTTAGTGCTTTCAGGAGAGAAACGTTTTGTAACCTATTTAAAAGGTTTAGAACAACGACAGAATCAATTAAGATTTAGTATTCAAGAGCAAAATAGCTCTTTAGAAGCATTCGAATCGTTAAAATTGGCTATTGCAAAAGTTGCTATTGTTCGTGGAGATATTTTAGCTGACAATATGGCGATGAAAAATTATTTTGAAAAAAATGCATTTCAAGATTTTAAAGTTATATCAAAATTAAAAGAAGAGTATTCCACTTTTCTTTATCTTATTTCTAAAAATGGGGAGAGTGATGCGTACAGGTTATTAAATCCCAACCCTAAAAAGAAAAAAATGAAGAAAATTTCTATAGGAGAGTTACGAGATCTCTCAAATATCTATCTCTCTGATATAGCAAAAAGTGTTAACTCTGATTACAGATTTAGATACAAAGTTTATTCAGCAGAAGAGTCTCTTATAAAGATAGAAGAGGGAACTATTGATGCTGCGTATCTTTTTGTCTCTAAGAAATTTGCAACAACTGCAAGAAAAGCAAATTTCATATTAAAAAGTATTACAAAGCCTACCAATATAAAAAGAGATAAATTTGCAAAAAAAATTAGTGAACAAAAAGCATTTCATCAGATACCTAATGGAATTAGAGTAGATAACTATTTAGTTGCATCGTCCAGTCTGTCTGATATTGAATTAAATGCTTTACTTCTTGCGTTAAAAGAAGATTCTAATTTGGTAACAAATATAAACCCAGAGTATGGAGAGCTTGATAGTCGAGTTGCTCCAATGTCAATAAAAATAGACATTAAAAAAGCTCAAGATGAAGCAGAAGCAGAGGAAAAAGAGAAAGAGTGCAAAGAGGCTCAAGAGAAAGCTTTAGAGGTTGCATCTCCTAAAGTTTTACTAAAAATTTATACAAAAGATGCAACTACAAAAATAAAGAAAGTTCTTGCTTCTATTAAAAAATCTGAAGAGCTGGGGTATTTTAAGCCAAAATTAGAAGAGTTACTTATTGGCGTGAATGAGAGCAGTAAAGAGGCTAGTAAAATAATAAAAAAAATATCTAAGCAAGTTACAGAGTGTGATACGGCACAAGTGACAGCAACCCTTATTGAACTTAACAGTAAGGTTGATGCTATTCAGAATAGTCGTAAGGAATTGGCTCAAATTCGTAGTGAAATATTACAAAAAGAGCAGTTAGATAAAGAGCAATTAGCAAAAGACGAGCAAGCTCTTATAAAAGAAGAGGAGGCACTGTTAAAAAGTGAAGAGAGAGCTTTTCACGTTGAATTAGAAAGAGAGCAGAGAGCATTAGAAGCGACGTTAGAACAAGAAGAAAGAGAAGAGAAAAAAGAAGAAAAGAAAGAAGAGAAGAAAGAAGAGAATGGTATTTTTTCTATTATTAAGGGACTGGTAAATTAGTCCCGAGGTAAGTAGAATTAATAATTTATAGTTTTGATTCCAAGAGTATGAGTTATTAATTGTGCTTTCGCACAAAACCAAAATAAAGGAATTAATATGGCACTTGAGTATTATACACCAGGCGTGTATGTAGAAGAGATTAGTAGTGGATTTAAGCCAATTACAGGTGTACCCACAAGTATCGTTGGATTTATTGGCGAAACACAACAGGGTTCATTGAACCAACCTGAGATGATTGTAAGTTGGGGACAATATTTTGATAAATTTATAGGATATACCGTTGTAGAAAAATTGAGTCCAAGAGGAACAAAAGTATTAGATGCTAACGGAAATGTTGAGATGGAAAATATTCCAAACGACATTGTAAGCAACCTTGATTGGGGTGTTTATGGATTCTTTAATAATGGAGGGTCTAAATGTTATGTTGTCTCTGTGGCACACCCTTCAAAAGGTATAGATTCTAAAGAACTTAATGATTTAAAGCAAGATATTGC
>Ga0256826_1000346_pt1 | contig 27721 bp, 25 predicted proteins | sample CV79metaG_FD_185975 | JGI IMG/M metagenome (GOLD analysis project Ga0256826, IMG submission 185975) | Hydrothermal vent microbial communities from East Pacific Rise, Pacific Ocean - CV79 | ecosystem: Environmental > Aquatic > Marine > Hydrothermal vents | place: Pacific Ocean: East Pacific Rise...
TAGAGCTGTTAAGTGTATCGATAGTCTCTTCGATCTTCTTAACATGTTCGACTGACTTGCGCTGTGTAATCAAAAGGTAGATGACAATTCCCGACAGTAGTAATAAGCCAAGGAAAAGGTAGAGGATAAGATAAGGATTGCCCTCTTCTACTTCGATCACTACTTCTGGCTTTTCAGCTTCTATCTTAGCAACGCGCTCGTGTTGCACTTCACGTTTGGCTTCCTCTTTTTTTACTAAGGCTTCTTGAGGTGTGACCTTTTTTTGTGTCGCAGCTTCAATCTCTGCTACGCTTAACTCTTGGTCTGGGATCTCACCGCGAGCATAGGCAGAGAGAAGACGGTTGGAGCGCACTCGAGAGATAAACGAGTCATGATAGGTTGGTTTAATTAGCTCAAACAACTCACTCGCTAAGGCTTCACTTGCAATTGGTTCTAGTGCAACAACAATATAAGGGCCAGACTTACGCGTAACAAAAAAGATGTTGTTCTCTTGTGCTAGCTGCGCGATACGACTGTTTTGCATACCCCACTGTTTGAATGACTCTTTATAACTAATAGCATCTTGCTTATCTAAAAAGCTACCTACGATAATAGTTTTATGTTGAAGAGACTCTGCTGCAAAAAGTGAGATAAAGAGTGTAAAGGTAAAAAGGAGTAAAAGTTTTTTCATAAAGAGCCTAATGCAGACGAGAGGTTATACCTCTGCGATATCTGCTAAGATAGATTTTAGTTGTGAGCGGTAGAGGTTCATAAGCTTTGGATATTTCGCTTTCTCTTCTCCAATTAGTGCTTCTCTGAACTCTTCTGATGTCTCTGTAAGTTCAGCAGTACCAATACTCTCACCAATACCTTTAACATCTAGAAGAAGTGCTTTGGCACGATCATAATCTTCATGCTTGATCCACAGTTCGATCTTATCGTCAGAATCATGATAAAGAGACTGGAACTCTCTAAGGATCTCGTGATACAACTCAACATCGCCACCTAACATCTCAAGACCAAGTGAGTTGTCTAGGTGAATTTCAGGTAGAGCCTCACCAGCACCGAGCATGTCAGGATCAAAGTAACAGTGAAGTGCCTGATAAAGCGCAGCAATTTTCAAGGGCTTTTCAAGTTGCTCTTCCATACCACATTCACGCATTTTACGAACATCATCAGCGCCTGTATCACCACTTAAGGCCATAACGGTAATATGATCATAGTCTGGATTCGCGCGGATAAGGCGTGTAGCTTCAAGGCCATCAATACGTGGCATGTGCGCATCCATTAAGATGATCTGATAGTTTGGATCTTCTGCTAAGATATCCATACACTCTTGACCATCATTGGCTATCTTAATGTTAATACCAGAATCTTTTAGAAGACCGACAATAACTTTTTGGTTAATAAGATTGTCTTCAGCAATAAGAAGACGAAGTCCTTTAAACTCTTTAAAGTTCTCTTTTGTAACCGAAGCAACATCTTTGTTTGGCTCACGTAGTTTATGGTTCAGTTCATCAAGCGTTTTTTTTGCTTCAACTACTTTTTCTACTGGCTTCGCTTCAACAACAGGTTTAACTGCCTTTGGTGCTGGTTCAGATATAGGTTTAGGTTCTTCTTGTACTGGTTCTGGTACTTTCGCCACTTCTGGCTCAACAACAGGTGTTGTCTCTTCTTCCATCTCTTGTTCAAGCTTTCTTGCTTCAGCATACAGTTCACGCATCTCTTTGTCTGATGTTTTCTTAGGCTTTCGCATCACTAAGAAAAGAAGAATAAACAGGGCTAATGCACCCAGACCATAAGCAATATAGGTCACATCAAACGGCAACTTGGCAATTATGGCATCTAGACCACCTTTAGTAACAACCTTCTTTGTCTCTTCAACACTCTCTTCTTCTTTTTCTACACTGACTTTAACTTGCTCATTATTACTGTCAAGTGCAATCGCATTGTCAAGCAACTCTTGATCAGCACTCTCACGAGACTTCGCTCTTAACATCTCTTCACGTACACACTCTTTACAGATCTCAGCATGTGCCTTTGGGTAACGTGTACTAACCGTGCTCAGGACGTCATTTAAAACTTTTTCATCAATAAAAGGCTCGATACTCACAACATAAAGACCATTTTCCTCTTTAACTGCATAGTCAAAACCATGTTCAAGTTCTAAGTTAACAATCTTTGAGCTACTGTCCATAAAGTCAAGTAGAGAGCTAAGCTGAAAGTCTGCATCTTGTCGGCTTTTATGTTTACCCAAGACAATACTCTGACCATCTTGTAATTTAGGTGTTGATTTCTTTGCTTGGTTAAACTGAGGTGCTACACCAAGTGGCGCAGATGAAAGAGTTGCTGATGAACCCATCATAAGTGTAAGTAAGATGATTAAGCTTTTGTTCAAGTCGAGATCCTTAGGCAATATAATTGATAATAGTTCAATCAAAAACAGAGTAACATAAATTTTTATAAGCGAACTTTATATGCCCTTTATAACCCACCTAAAAGTAGTTATATCACCTAATTTGTTTACATATCAGTGAGGCTTATGCTACAATATTTTAATTAACTACTTATATAAGGTTCATTATGCAGATTAAATATGTTGGTCCAAAACCACTCATCTATAAAACGGGAATTAGTTTTGATTCAGAGTTTGATGACAGATATACTTATCTGAATATTGCAGTTCAACTCCTCGATGCACTTGACCATGACTATTTTGACAATAAAACATATAAATATGCGATTGATACGGATCGTCTAAGAGATAGTGACATATTAGAGGGTTTAAAAAAGTATTGTGGTGACTTAGAAGCAGTGGTACAAGAGAGTGTTGAGGCGGAACAAGCATTGATCGAAGATGAACTTCAACGTGCTAAAGAGAACAAAACACTCAGTGATATTGAACGTGAAGCACTGATAAAAAATATTAAAATCATGGTGAACTACCGTTTGCAGTACGCAACAAATGAAAAACTCTATAACTGCGCCGTCGAGCGTTTAGCTGATCATGTTAAAAAAGATCACATCAATTATGTCATCGTACCGATGTTTCAACGTTTTGCTGCTGTCTTACACTCTGTACAAGATGCCCTTGCCAGTCAAAAATTTGCTATCAATACTAAAATGGATATATACGAAGAAGATGGGAAGTTAATGGCAAAAATGGAAGTCAAAAATCATTAGAAACTATAAGAAAGGGAGCCTTCCTTTTCTTACTTAAAACGTGCTATTGTCTGAGCATAAGAGATTTTTTCACCCTGTTCAATAGTACGTTCTAAAGTACCCTCTTCTGCCAAGATAATAATCGTAGAACCCATCTCAAAACAACCTAAATCATCATTTTTAGAGAGTTTGATACCCTCATCATAAACATACTCTGTCACTTCTGTTGCAGATGCATTCGTCTTGATAGCTGGCTCAAACGCTACTTGCATGACACCAACGTTTAGTGCACCTACAAGCACCATATAAAAGATCTTACCGTTGTCTAATTCACACTCAATGACAACACGCTCATTTTCTATAAAAAGGTTTGGTTGTTTGTTAAGGTAAGGAATATTAACGGGGTAAAGCTTTCCAGGGATATGAACCGCTTTACGTACCGTTAAATCACAAGGTATGTGATAACGGTGATAATCTTTAGGTGATAGGTAACAGTTGATGTACTCACCATCTTCTAGACGTGTTTTGTTCTCATCACTGATCTTGTCACCTAAGAAGCCATTGACATCATAATGCATCCCTTTGATCTGCATCGCAATGTTTTCATGAATACGCCCACACTCAGTGATAAACGAATCACAGGGAGAGATAAAGTCTTTTGCATCAGCAGAAAATTCACGTGGTGTCTCAAGGTGACGGGTGAAAAGAGAATTTAGTGTCTCATAGGTCGTTGGATCACGAAACTCACTCATGTCTAGTCCCATTAGATAGACATAACCCTTGTTAACAAGGTTCTGAATAGGTGATGGGAAATGGGTGTTTGCAAACGCACCAAATCCTTGTGAAAATAAACTGGTCATATGTCTCATAATTAAACTTCCTTCTTTTTTGCTTCTTCTTGTAGTGGGCGTTTTGCCAACTCTTCGATCAATACGGTTGCGTAGCACCCTTTAGGCAAAGTAAAGTGCATCTCAAACCACGCTTCATTCTCTTTGTATTCATACTCAACATCTTCTGGGTAGACCCAAGCATAACGGCGGTCGCCATCAACTTGTGTGTAGTCCATGTCATACTCTTTTTCTATCTCACCTGCTAAACCTGTCGCACGGCGTGAGCGTTTACCAAGAAGAAGGCCGGTAGGTACAACATCTTTTTCATTAACACGTTCAATGTCTCGTTCTTCACCCTCATACTCAAAAGGTGAACCGTGTGGGTAATGCTTAAGTACATCACCTTTAAAAAGTTTAAAAGGATGTTCTTGTTTTTTCAAAGCAGCAATAACCTCTTCTGGCATGTTAAGTACATCACAAAGTGCACTTGGCTCAAAACTGTTAACTAGTGAATTAATTTCAAGACGTCGGCTTAACCAGAGGTTGAACATATGACTTTGGTAAGCGTTAACATATAATCGTTTGAGTTTTACATTACGTTCTTTACGCTTGCCTTGTAAAATAGCCTCACCCACTTTATAGTTGTTACCATCTGCACCAAAACGCTGGTACCCAAAAAAGTTAGGCATACCCTCTTTTTTAATTGCTTTTAATGCCTCAGAGAGTTTTTTAGCAGCAGTTGGGTTTACTTTTTTAAGACGAATGAAAAATCGATTTCCTTTTAGGTGTCCCAAACGTATTTTATTGTTATGGTAAGTACGCTCCAAAAACTTGATGTTTTCGTGTTTGAAACTTTCTAGCTTCTCTTCATGCTTTTTCATGATAGAGATATACTGTTTTGTTAATGCGTTTTTATCTTTTAGACCTGCGTAACCTATTTCACGGGCATTAATACCAAGGTGATTGGCAATAATACTAATCGCATCCCATGTTGCGAGGTTCTTTTTACGCATATGGATGATTAGGTGTTCGCCCTCACCGCTAAATTCGTAAAGGGGTACTTCATCTACAACAAAATCACGAGGGTTTTGTCTAAAGTGAAATGCAATGGGTGTGTGTGAAAGTGCGTAAAATCTATCCATGAGGTTCCTAATTATAGTTGTCTATTAAAAATGATGTGCTTTACAGCAGTTTTTATAACTGCCACGTTTTGCTTGTGCAAATATATGCAGTGGTGTTCTGTTTTTAGCCGCTAAACGTAGGACTTTTTTTCGTTGTCGTGGACTAAATCCAACCAACATCTCATACTCTTCACCACTACAAAAAATCCTTTTATCCAAAGGTTTTGTATAACGGAATCCTACCCTATTTAAGCTATGAAGCCGCTCAAGATCACTACCGAGTCCATCAGAGATATCCATACCAACACTCAACGCTCGGCTTGCATCATGTATAAAATCTTCTCTCAATACAACGTGAACAAACTTTGACTTTTTATGGACTTTTCCACCACTAAGCAAGTAACGTAGGTCTCTAGCACTTTTACCAAGTTCACCTGTGTAAGCTAACAAGTCCCCTCGCTTAAGTCTATCGCGTCTAAGTGGATTTATACTCTTTGAGATAATGGTAATGGAGATATCTAGCTTAGCATTAGAGACCGTATCGCCACCAATGATCTCAACACCAAACTGGTCTGCCGCACTTTTAAATCCTTGGTGTAGCTCTTTCAGGTCATGAAGTGAAAAGCTCGAAGGAATGGCAACACTCAAAAGTGCATATTGGGCTTGAGCATTCATTGCCACAGCATCTGAAATATTAATGAGCATCGATTTATAAGCAATTTGGCGCAGCGTCATCCATGAACGTTTAAAATGTACATTTTCACAAAAGGCATCACTGCTATAGACAGTTGAACCTATGATAGCACCGTCATCACCAATATGCTTTGTATCTCTGCTAAAGAGTTTTATAAAGTAACTTTCAACGTTCACAGCGCTTCTTTTTTAATGTATTTTATCTAAATTGCTCTTTGAATTTTTCGTTAACTATTTTCGATATCCTAATTTAAGATATTTGGTTGTATTGGATTTACAGACGTTTAGTACTTTTTATACTATAGCGTTTTAAAATAGTCTCTTCTACTGCTTCTGCTTCTTCTCTGTCAATAGCGATAATCACGCCTTCGTCATCTTCGAGTACTAAGTACTCACCTTTAAAGTTTTGGACAATTGCCAAAAAATCATTAAAGTCTCTGTACTTTTTATGGTTGACCTTATCAACCGTCCAAAGCGAAAAGGTGTGATCGCCTTGGTTTATCTCTGCTGGTAGGACCTTCAAAAGTATCACCACCTCATCACGTTCATCCGTTGCCCACTGACTCGCCAACTCACGTAAGGCTGTCAGAGAAGCATTTGAACGCATAAGACGGTTACGGGTTAACGGGGCAAAAACATAGCCACCATAGATGAAGTATCGTGGCATCACGTCATACGCCACCGTGTCAACAAGCAGATGGTCATCTGCCACATGGTTTAGTCTTATTTTAACCTGACTTTTCTTCCCATCACGAAGAATACCCAAGGTGATAGTATCACCTAACTGTTTTTTGTCAATATAGTATTTGTATGAGGTATATTGGTGATGTCGAAACTCTACCGTTCCATCATTTTGCACCTTGTTTCCATCAATGCTGACTACAACATCCCCTTTTTTCAACTTCTTGAAAGCAGGTGAACGCTCGGAGAGATCAATGACTAAAACACCCGTAGTATCTTTGTCCATCTTATAGACACTACGTAAGGCGCTACTTCGTAACATCTCCGTTGTTATTCCTAGATGAGGAAAGCCATCATACTGACCATCTTTAACATCTTTTAAAAAGTGTTTAATCACCTCAACGGGAACAAGGTAGCCTATGCTTTGCGCCTTTGGGATCTGCTGCATGACGACCCCAACAATTTTACCATCACTTATAGCTGGACCACCACTGCTTCCAGGGTTAATCGCTGCATCAACTTGTATGGCCATAAAGATCTCTTTAGAGTGAACATAACGGGTGTGTTCAACACGAGAGACAACGCCCGTACTCACACTAAGACTTGTTCCACCAGTAGGAAAGCCATAGACCGTCACTTCTTGCTGTATCGAAGGTAAACCATCAAAATCTAATGGTGTCACCCCTTCAAAAAAACTACTATCTTTTACTTTTAGCAGTGCCAAATCAGCCTGATGAGAGACAAACTCAACCTCAGCCTCATAACGTTTGGTCTTACCATAACGCTTCACCTCTATAAAGGTCTCATTAGCAACTACATGGGCATTGGTCAAGATACGATTACCTGCTATCACAGCACCTGAAGCATGAGAACGACGTGTAGTACTGTTCCAAGGTGTCACATAGTTTGGTGTTTTAGAGACAGTGAAGATCTTTACAATCGACTCTTCTATTCCTTCACGACCAAAGAGACTAAGAGTCAAAGTCAGCACTAAAATAATATAACGTAAACTTCTCATCTTACTTCCTTGTGTATATCTATCACTCGCCTACTATCGCATCCAAGCCTTAGCATCATCTAGGTCTTTATAATCAAAACTAGCGATCTCGGCGTTCACAAAATGGTTTGCAATCTTTGCCGTAAAGTCCAAAATCGTTGCATCTGAAACTAATGCTACCTTCTCAATATGTCTATGGTGATTGTTCACAAAGCGTATGTGTGTCATCAAAGCTGAAAAGTCATTCCAGCCAGGAAAAGACTCTGTATAAATAATGAGCCCTTTTAACTTACCATGTTCAGCTATATAAGGGTCTACCATCTCTGCTAACTTAGCAAAGTCATCACTATGCAGTGTCTCTGTCGGTGACAGTATCGCTATCGCACTCTTCTCATCAAAATCTACATTTACCATTATTATTCCTCTATTTCTTTATTGATTTCATCAAGACGTTCAGGCGTACCGATATCACGCCAAACGCCCTCATAATATTCTCCACTAACTTTACCTAAATCCATCGCTTCACGCAAGAGTGGTGCTAAAGGTGCACTCCCATAAGGCTGATTTTTAAAGAGTTTAGGATTATAATAGCCTATACCTGAGAACGTAAGTTTATCTACGCCATCACGGTGTACCTGAGTATCGACCAAAGCAAAATCACCTTTAGTATTGTGCGCTGGGTTATCTACTAAGATAAGATGTGCCAGTTTATCATCTAATACAATCGTTGGATCAAAAGCATAGTCACTCCATACATCACCATTAACGACGACAAAGGTCTCATCGCCTAATAGCGGAAGTGCCTTGAGTATACCACCTAAACTCTCCAAGGCACCCTCTTCTTGTTCATCTGAATAAGTTATCTTCACTCCCCACTTTGAACCATCACCCAAAGCTTCTGGAATTTGGTAACCAAGATGAGCAATATTGATGATAACCTCACTACAGCCTACTGCTGCCAACTTTTCTATATGATAAACAATCAATGGCTTACCTGCCACTTCTAAAAGTGGTTTAGGCGTATGGTCGGTTAAGGGACGCATACGATTACCTAGACCCGCAGCAAGTATCATTGCTTTCATGGCAGTTCAACTCGTGTAAGCAGTTTGTGTAAGGCTTTGGTCTCTTTGTATTTGGAGAGGACATCCAAAGTATACTTAAGGGTAAGCGGTAGATCTTTCAAATACCCATCTTTATCATCACGAAGATAGAGTCGTGCAAAGATCCCCAAGACTTTAATATGACGTTGCAAGCCCATAAAATCGAACCAACGTATAAACGTCTCATCATCAATATCAGGTGCATTAATATCTCTAAATGCTAGCACCAACTGTTCTATTATAGGCTTTGGTAGTTCAATGTAGAGATCACGAAGCAGTGAGACCAGGTCATAGGTCAAAGCACCATTCATAGCATCTTGATAATCGATAACACCTAAGTTTCCATCTTCACGTACCATAATATTACGGGAGTGAAAGTCTCTGTGTACAAAATAGCCTTGAGGCTGTTTGAGTACTTCCGTCGCGATGTACTCTAAAGTCTCACTAATTACTTTCTCGTCTTCATCGCTTAATGCTAAGTCAACATACTGTTCTAAGAACCACTCTTTCATAAGGTCCATCTCAAAGGTCAAGAAGGCTCTGTCATACAGTGGTAGTCCAGAAGTCTCAGCTTGTTGCATCTTTAAGATCTCTTCTAGTGCATGTGAGTAGAAGTGTAAGTAGTTGTTCTCTTGAAGTGTGTCTAAGAGCTGAAGATGACCCAAGTCCTCTAGTATCAAAAGTCCCTCTGCAAGATTTTTTTCTAAGATACGTGGCGCATGAACTCCTACCGCTAAAAGACGCTCTGTCACATCTATAAAGGGAGCTAAGGACTCTTTCTCAAGGGAAGCGTCCATCAAGATGACAGTTTCATCTCCTTTTTTCAGACGAAAGTAGCGTCTAAAACTTGCATCAGCCGAGGCTACCTCAATAGTAAACATTTTAAATGTCGTTGTTCCTAACCAGTTAGTTATCTTTTGCATAAATACTCCCTAATACGCCATTACGTCTAGCACCTGTTACATTACTAAGTTCCACCTCTTCACGGTGAACACGTTTATACGCCAGCCAAGCAAAGATCATCGCTTCCATCTGCTCACTACTTACACCAAGCGCATCAGTACTCTGTACATCTACTTTAGTATCTGCCTGATGTAGCTGCTCCATGAGGTAGTTGTTATGCACACCACCACCACAAACCAGAAGCTGTTCGATGCCATAACGTTTTACCTCGCGCACTATGGACTCTACCGTCAGAGCCAAGAGCGTTGCCTGTACATTTTCAGATGAGACTGCACGATGACCACGAAGTATCTTACCTAGCCATAAGATGTTAAAAAGCTCACGTCCTGTACTTTTTGGTGCCTCTTTTGAGAAGTAAGGATCTGCCAATAAGGTCTTTAATAGTGAGGCATCCACTTTTCCTGCTTTAGCCCACGTACCATCCTTGTCAAAGGCGACTTCCTGATGTTTATGTACCCACAGATCCATGAGTGCATTTCCAGGACCCGTATCAAACCCAATTAATTCATCCCCGAGGATAGAAAGGTTTGCCATCCCACCAATGTTTAAGACACCAATACATTTACTTCGATCATGAAATAAGAACTGATGAAAGATCGGAGCAAAAGGAGCACCCTGTCCACCCAAGGCTAAGTCCTTACTTCTAAAGTCACTCACAACATCGATACCTGTCTTAGCAGCGATGAGACTTGCATCACCCAACTGCAACGAAAAAGGAAACTCTCCTTCAGGACTATGCCAAAGAGTTTGACCATGTGAACCTATGGCTTTGATAGCACCTGGTTTAATCTTCTCTTGGTCAAGTAGTGCTGTGACTGCATTCGCAAAGACTAAACCCAAACGATGGTTCAATTCACCCACCTGTTTTAAAGAAGTGTTGCCATTGATCATCATCAAAATTTCCTCTTTTAACTTCGGCTCAAAAGGGTACTCTAATGAGGCCACTAGCTTACAACGATTGGCATCAACGGTGCAGAGTGCAACATCCACACCATCCATGCTCGTTCCAGACATAAGCCCGATGTAACGCTCTGTTAAACGTAAGGTTGGTTTTTTGTTTACTGTTTTTTCATTTTTGATGAGAAGTTCCTAACTGTGTAATCACAAATGCGACCAAGGTACCGACAACGATCTGCCAAGCGAACCCAAGACTATAGTCCATAAAGGTACCAAGTATGTAAGGTTGTAACATAAGTACCGTCACAAAACCACCTATCAAGGCAAAAAGTACACTCTTCTCACTACCACGTTTTGTGAAGATGGCTGAGAAGTAGACACCTAAAAGTCCAGAGTAGGCAAAGGCCATTACACCCAAGGCAAAACTAAGTAGCGATACTTCACTATAACGCTGCCAATAATAACTCAACATCGCCATCATGGCCAAAAGCAGTGCAAAGACAAGCACCCCTACTCTCGCCGCCTTCACAAAGTGATATTCATTAACATCTGCTTTTTTCTGCTTCCAAGGCTTATAGAGATCTTCTATGGCAACCGAGGACATCGCACCCAACACAGAATTAGTACTTGAAAGTGCCGCAGCGATAGCACCGACCGTCACCAACCCACGTAGTCCTTCTGGCATCTCATGTAAGATATAGTACATGAGTATAGTGATCTTCTCTCCTGCAAACTGCTGTTCTACACCACCTGTAATGGTAGAAAACTCAGGATGGTTGTAAAAGAGATAGAGCAGAAGACCGATAAACAAAAAGATGAGGACAACAGGAATAGTCATTAAAACTGAGATGACTATCGCACGTTCTCCCTCTTTTTTATCGCTACATGAGAGCACCCGTTGGGTCATGTCTTGGTCAAGTCCATACGCTGCAATGTTGAGTAGGAACCAACCCGTAAGAAGGCCCCAAACATTGAAGTTGTTTGCCGAAGAGAAGTCCCATGTGAAGTTAAAAAGTTTTAGTTTCTCCTCATCTGCAAGTGTCGTATAAATGGTACTAAAATCAGCGTTAAGTGAGGTATAGAGGTAAAACAAGACCACTAATGCAGCTGTGATGTAGGTGATGGCTTGAATGATATCGCTATAGATGACTGACTTTACACCACCAAAATAGGTATACGCCAAAGCGCCTAAAACTAAGATAGCAATGGCAATGGCAACATGAGGTGCTGCGATGTCCATAAACAAGATCATAGAGATCGCTAAAGCGCCAATGTAGAGGCGCGCACCACTGGCAAAAAGACGACCGATAAGAAACATGATCCCAGCATTTTTCTTAGCACTCTCACCATAACGCACTTCTAACAGTTCATACACGGTAACCGCGTTAATAGCATAAAAACGCGGTATTAAAACCTTAGCAACAAAAAGTACCCCTAAGAAAGCAGAAAGGTAAAAACCAAGAAAGGTAAGGTCATGTTTATAAGCGAACTCAGGTCCACCTAAAAAGGTCGCAGCAGACTGTGTTGTCGCAAGGACAGAGATAGCAACTGCCCACATAGGAACACTATTGCCCCCTACAAAGTAGTCACGAGAGTTCTCGATCTTCGTTTGACTAAACCAGATTGAAGTAATAATCAAGATAACAAAATAAGCACCAAAGACAACCCAGTCTATTGTGGCAAAACTTGACTCCATTGGGCTCCCTATCATCAGATAGTTTATTTTATCGCAACTAACTTAGGAGACTAGGGATAAAGTAGGTACTTTTCTCTCATCTTCTTAAACTGCTTCAAATCCTTTTGCCAACTCCCTCTAATGACCGCTGCACTTTGACCTGCTTCTATCTGCTTTCGCAATTTACTATTGCCAGCTAAACGCTCAAAAAAGCCATTTTTCAGAAAAAAGTTTGCTTTGTCGTCATAGTTTTTATACGCATCGAGTAAGTACGTAAGATTCATTGATTGAGCTTGATGTACTACTTTTACATCTACGTGACTAAGGTCGACACCATAACAGCGTTGACCTCTATATTTTGGGTATTTTGCTCCAGTCATTGGTTTGGGAACAAAGGAGAATTCTCTCTTTTTATACTTAGGCGCCCCATAAAGCTGAAACTGCTTTGTCGTTCCTCGTCCAGCACTTATAACTGTTCCTTCAAAGAGTGCAAGAGATGGGTAGAGTGCAATAGAGAGATCGTTTGGTAGATTTGGTGATGGCTTGATGGGTAGATGATAGAACTTATCATGTCTATAGTTTTGAAGTTTGATCACTTTTAGGTCTACTTTAACCCCTCGTTTTAACCACCCTTCGCCATTGATCATCCCTGCATATTCACCGATAGTCATACCGTAAAGAAGAGGCACTGGATGCAAGCCAACAAAAGAGTAAAACTCTTTTTGCATCACGGGACCATCAATTCGCTCTCCATTAGGGTTTGGCCTATCTAATACAATCACCCTAACACCACTCTCAGCAGCAGCTTCCATCACATAATGGAGTGTGGATAGATAGGTATAAAAACGCACTCCAACATCTTGAATATCAAAGATAATAACCTCAATACCTTCTAAATCTTGATTCGTCGGCTTTTTATGTTTTCCATAAAGGGAGATAATAGGCAGTCCACTCTTCACATCAACACCATTTTTAAGATGCTCTCCTGCATCAGCTTTACCACGAAAGCCATGTTCTGGAGCAAAAATGCGTTTCACCTGAACCCCATTGTTCATAAGAAGATCAACAACATGAGTGTTTCCTACAAAAGATGAATGATTGACCACCACAGCTACATTTTTGTTCTTGAGTAAGGGAAAATAGGCGGATCTATTCTCTGCACCTACTTTGCTATCTTCAGCAAGTAAGGACATGACCATAAGTAAAAAAACAACTATTATTCGCATACCATCTCACATTTAATTAGATAACACATTATAGACATTTCACCTTAGAGCATAAAAAAGCAGACTAGTTGTAATTACTAAAGTGTCTCTATCGTATATATACCTATACTAGATGATATAACAACAAAAAAGGAGTCTATCATGCAAGATATTACCAAATATGTCAATTTGCACGAAGTAGTACCAAAACTCCCTAACGTACTTTTAAACTCTATTCAGACCGACTGTTTAGAGATACGAGAGATCAACACTGCTTCACCGAAGTTTCAAAGTATCATCGAACAATTTGAAGCACTTAATGAAGCGAAGTATGTCATCTACTCAAAGTACATCAAGAAGTGTGAGCATCATCATGAGATGTTTATCTTTTTAAATCATGAGGGAGTCGCCGTCAAACACATTAGTGGTCGAGACTTAGCACTTTACGGGATTATTAAGCCTTGCAGTGACATCAAGCTATCTGAAGAGTTTACGTATCACAAAGCAAGCTAAGGTCCTATTGACCTAAGAATCAAAAGGAGAGACATTCATCTCTCTATTTCTCACCATCTAACACGCTATAATCACACCAAAATTTCAGAACCTATAAAGATGCCTATTGCAGACAAAGCACTTCTCATACCTACTTATCTTTGCCATGTTTCTTTGGGGTGCCGGTTGGCCAGCACTCAAGGTTCTCACCTATGAGCTACCTTTAGAGGTGGTCTCTTTTTGGCGTTTTTTCTTGATGATCTTCGCCTTCTTACCCATCCTCTATTTTTTCAGACAACCACTCACTCTTAAAAAAGAGGCTCTTATCTACATCATTCCTAGTGCTATTTTAAATGTTCTTTTTATGGTCTTTGCTTTCATCGGTGTCCAAAAAGGTTTTGCAGGTAGTGGTGGTGTCATCATCACAACACTTTCCCCTGTCCTTACCTTTATACTCGTCTCTATAGTCTTTAAAAAGCACCCACCCCGTATGCAGATAGTTGGTCTCATCATCGGTTTTATGGGTGGACTCATCATGCTTAAAGTCACTAATCTACACTTTAATGGTGCTGAATTCTACTTCTTACTTTGTGCTGTGGATTGGGCTATATTAACACTTATCGCACAACAGTCACATAAGGTTATCCACCCTATCCACTACAGCTTTTTCATCGCTATTGTGGCAAGTGTCATCTTCTTTTTCATCGCACTGCCTTATGATATTTTGGCAGTGACAGAACAGGGGATTACTTTTTGGGGTGGCTTACTCTATCTCGCTATTTTCGGCCAAACTATTGCTACTACTATCTACTTCATTGCTTCAGGAAAACTAGGAAGTTCACATGCAAGTTCTTATATGTTCCTAGTTCCTATTTTTGCCTTAGTGACTAGTTTCATTTTACTTGGGGAAAAGGTTGAGATGCATATTTTGATTGGTGGTGTTGTGACTATTAGTGGCGTATATCTTATAAATCGATCCCAACGGTCACGTTAACTTCTATTTCTTTTTTTATCCTCATAACGTGTAGCATCAACAATATCACCAATAATAGCTCTATGGTAGACATAAGGGTGTTTGATGTTGTTGATGACGTAGCGACCCCCATCGGTGGTGATAACCTCTAATGTTCCTACATCGATAATGTTTTTAAAACGTTCACTAATAGGCTTAATATAGATCGTTCGTATCTCATCTAAGGGTATGGGGTAAATCTCACGCTTTTTATGCCCTTTATGAATGATGAGACGTTCTTGGGTCAAGAGGCAGTGATAATGCTTTTTTTCTCTAACTTCATGAAGATGGACATAAAAGGTTCTAATGATCAGAACAACACCGATCACCCCTATTTCATACTCATAACCGATAAAAAGAAGAAGAAGTCCGAGTACATAAAGTGAGGCGATGCCATTGTAAAACGTTTTAGAGATGTCAGCAGCAACTAAGATGGTCTCATTATCATGAAGTATCTTCTCAACAGCTTGCATCTTTGCTCCTACTTTTTAAACAGTTCCCATGGGGTGGACCACTGTTCTTGTACTATAGCATGAAACCTTTCACTTAAAAAGCGTTCACCCTCTTTTGGCCGCTGTACAAAAGCATATGTTTCACCCTTATACTCAAAACGAAGAGCATAAGCATGTAGATAGCCTCGCTCCTCTTTTTTTGCCTCATCGGCTTGGGCATAACGAATGTCACCTGAAATGGGTGAACTTATGCTTTTAAGTGCCACTCTGATCTGATGTGTTTTACCCGTATGTGGTTTGACTAAGAAGCCGCGTTCACCCTCACGTAATGCTGTAGAATGGAACTGAGTAATCGCAGGGTTATCGTTCGTCTTAGCAAACATCCAAGAGCCACGACGAGCACTTTTCATGTCACCTTTGATCCAGCCCTGTTTTTTCTTTGGTTTACGAAGGGAGATGGCGAGGTAGTACTTCTCTATCTGACGCGATTCAAACATCTTTCCAAAGAGCTGAGCCGCCTCTTTGGTCTTGGCAAAAAGAACCAAACCTGAGGTCATTTTGTCCAGACGATGCAGAGGATAAAGCTCTGGCAATGCTTGTTGTTCTTTCACCACTACAACAAGTCCAGCATCCTCTTCACTATGAAAGTTCAGACCTGCTGGTTTATCTACCAGTATAAAGTCATCATTTTCATAGAGAAGTTCAATTGTTTGCATTAGGCAGTGGTACGTTTTTTCTCGTACTGATCGACTATTTTAGTCACAACAAGGTCTGAAGTTACATTGAGTGAGGTACGACACATATCTAAGATACGATCTACCGCAACAATAAGCGCTATATATTCTACAGGCAAACCTATTTGGTTCAAGATAACAACCATCATCACTAAAGAGGCACTAGGAAGTGCTGCGACACCGACACTCAATGCAACGACTGTGATACCCAACAATACCTGATCACCAAAACTAAGATCGACTCCAGCAAGATTAGCGATATATAAAACAGCAATTGTCAAATAAGCGGCCGTACCATCCATAGAGACCGTAGCACCTAAGGGTAGAACAAAAGAAGCTGTTTTAGGATCTACATCACCCATCTCTTCAACCACACGCATAGAGACAGGTAGTGTTGCAGCAGACGATGCGGTGGAGAAAGCCATAATAGGTGCTTCTCGTACATCTGCCAAGTAAGTATAAGGATTAACACGTCCTAAAAAAGAGAGCACAATAGGTAAGGTAACCAAGCCATGGAGTAAGAGTACACTTACAACCACTAAGATATAAGACCATAGACCTAAGATGACATCTATACCCTGATCAGCAATAACATAAGAGATAAGACTAAACACACCAATAGGTGTCATTAAGATGACCCACTCTGCCATTTTCAACATAGCGTTACTGACGGCTGTAAAGAATTGGTTCATTGAAGCTTGTTCTTCACTTTTAAGATACAGCGAGGCTACACCAAAAAGAATGGCAAAAACAATAATCTGCATCATCTTTCCATTGGCCAATGAACCAAATACATTGGTTGGAATGAAGCTAAGTATCATCGCTTGAAATGAGAAAGGCGCTATAGTAGAAGCTTTTGCAAACTCTAAGCCTTCACTACTCACCGGAACACCAATTGCAAAGATGTTCATCGCTATGATCGCGAGAAGGACAGCTAAGGCTGTAGTCAGTAGGTACAGACCTATCGTACGCCCACCAATGGTTTTAAGATGTTCAAGTGAACCTAATCCTAAAATGGCAGTATAGATACTCGCAAAGACCAAGGGAACAACAAGCATCTTTAAAAATGCGATGAAGGCAGAACCTATTACCTTTTGTTGTAGTGCTAACTCTGGAAAGAAGATACCAAAGAGAACACCAAGTCCAATACCAAGGATGACAAGTGAGTTTGTAGTTGCATATTTTTTGATTTTTTGTATCAAGAAGAGACCCTAAAATAAATTTAAATGTATTTTAGCATCAAAGGCTGAAATAGCTTAGCGTTTGAGTGTATAGACAACCCTACCAGCTTCGTCGAGTAAAACTAACTTCGTTGCTGAGATCGTTTTAAACTTATATACACGTTGAACTGCCGCTGCACGACTACGTACATTGTAAGTGATCTTTGTGATGTCAAGTAACAAATTATCATCTTTTTGTTTATAGTGACCTTCTAATTTCAAGATCCCACTCTCTGAACGTTCTGTCAAGACAAAAGCTTGGTCTGCAAACATCTCAAAGACAATCGTCTTCTCTTTTTTATGTTGCTTCCACTCACCAGAGAGACCATTTTTATTTAAATAACGATGCGTCTTTTCACGATAAACAATTTTAGAAGCAGGCTTACTAGTTGAACTATACTTTTTAACTGGTTCTTTTGTAGTTTTATTTTTCACAGGTGCCTGTTTAAGCTCTTTTTTGACCACTGTACTCTTATTAGTAACAGGGTTTGTAGGCTTAACAGTAGGCACCTTAGACGTAACTACTTTTTTAGTGAGTGGCACACTCTCTTTAGTTCTGTTTTTCTGAGCTACTTCACTTGGTATTGTTGTGTTGTTCTCATTTAGTGCCTCTTTCCTAGCCACTTCTGCCAAGAAAGCTGCTATGCGAGCATTTTCCTTTGCCTTTTTATCAGCCTCTTTTTTTGCACGGATTTCAGCCTTTAGCTCTTCAAGTGCGCGTTTCTCTTTATCAAAGTAAGCATCTACCATCTTCTGTAAAATAGGATCACTAGCGAGTACCCTCTGCTCACGCTTAGTAATAGCCTTTACTTCTTGCGTATCACTGTAGTGAATGGCTTTAAGGAGTTCGCTTTTAACTTTTTTAGTATCATCTAGTGCATGTAAAGAGGCAAGAACAGAAAGTTGGATTAAAATTAGAATTAGAATTTTTTGCATCTTGTCCTCCATAGTTATTTAAGATTGGAAAATGCAAAGATTGTAGAGACTATAGTCATAGTCAATAATTAGCAGTATAGGCAGTCTGGCGATCTACGTGAGACCCATGACTTTCCGAACTTGCTTCGCAACAAGGTTGGCATTTTCTTTATAAGTCATTATACCATATCAATGGATAATAAAAAGTGATATTATGATTTTTTTGGTAAATCAAGGTAAAGGTTTTCAACCTTTTTACGTGCCCAAGGGGTCTTTCGTAAAAACTTCAGAGACGAGCTTATGGAAGGGTCATTATAGAAACAGCGTATCTCTACATAGTTATAGAGTTCTCTCCATCCATAGTGTTCCACTAGGTCAGTCAAAATCATTTTAAGGGTAATCCCATGAAGAGGATTGTTTTTGTGTTCATCACTCATATTTAAAGCCTTTTGACAATTATAATCGAATTATACACCCCTATTAAGAGATTTTCACCTAGAATATTACAACACCTATAAAATAAAAGAGAAGTTATGGATTACCAAACTGTTTTAGAAGAGATCTACACTGAGATCAAACCCCTTTTAGGCCAAGGAAAAGTCGCAGACTACATCCCTGCTCTAGCTGAGATAGACCCAAAACAATTTGCTATGAGCATTACCTGTAATGACGGTGTCGTCTATAATATCGGAGTGACCTCAACCAAGTTTTCCATACAGAGTATCTCAAAAGTCTATGGCTTTACACTGGCACTTCGCGCCTATCAAAAAGAGCTCTACACCCGTGTTTGGCGAGAACCATCAGGCGATCCCTTTAACTCCTTAGTCCAATTAGAGTATGAGGCAGGCATCCCTCGTAACCCTTTTATCAATGCTGGTGCTATTGTCGTCACAGATGCCCTCTACTCCCACTATCAAGATCAGACCTTACAAGAGCTTTTGAGTTTTGTTAGAGACAGTTCTGACAACAAAACTATCATGATTGATAGTCGAGTTGCCCACTCTGAGATGGAACATGGTTTTAGGAACATGTCACTGGCGAACCTTATGAAAAGTTTTGGTAACTTTAACAATGACGTCACCCCTGTACTCGAAGCCTACTTTGGACAATGTTCTATAGCTATGAACACCCAAGAGCTCTCTCGCTCTATGCTCTACCTCGCCAACAATGGAACAGACCCTATCACAGATAAAACCTTTATTACTCCTTCTCAGGCCAAACGTATCAATGCTGTCATGTTGACCTGTGGGCATTATGATGCTTCGGGAGACTTTGCTTTTCGTGTGGGACTTCCAGGTAAAAGTGGTGTAGGTGGTGGGATTGTGGCGGTGGTTCCAGGGAAGATGAGTATTGCCGTCTTTTCACCTGCACTTAATGAGCAAGGAAACTCTTTAGTGGGAACTAAAGCCTTAGAGCTCTTTACCACTAAAACAGGTCTATCTATTTTTTAAATGATTCTGCTTTCGCTTTATGTAATTTCTTATACCCGTCTAAAAGTGCCTGATGCTTTTCAAAACCATCAAGACTTAGTCCAGGGAAATGAAGTCCTTGAAACTGTGCATCGCCTTGGATAAGGTCGATACACTCTTGAACACTCTCTGCACCATAAAGTGACTCTAAACTATCTTTGTACATACTAAAGACCTTCTCATCATCCATCACGATCTCTAACATTGCCGCTAGACAGTTATGATGACGACGTTCACTATTGCTAATGTCTGCCATATGAAGGGTCCAATTGTTCCAGATGACGGCTTGATCGTAATCTTGTAGCGCCAAGAAGAGCATCCCTTTTAGGGTACCCACTTGTAATGAGGCCCAACGTGTATCAGCATCTGGTGCAACACCTATAAACTCTGCCATTTTCTGAACGTCCAAAAGGTCATCATCTTCTAAGTTTTCTAGAACACTCTCCCACCCCTCTTTATCCATCTTGTCCAGTGATAGCAGATACTCTCTATAGTGCGCACCTTCATTATTATTACTCCACATAAGATCTTCTACCTGATAGATCTCTGACATCCCCGGCACAATAACACGACAAGCATAGACATCAAGATGGTTATAGTCCATGATGTAGATCTCTTTATCTTGTGCTTCTATAAGTTCACACAAGTAGTCAAACTCACTACCTGTGTTTGCATCATAATCCCAATCAACAAAGTCATAGTCTGCTTCACTTTTAAAGAAGTCGTAAGCGATAAGTCCTGTGGAGTTAATGAAGTGTTCTACGAGGTTGTTGTTGTCCACCACTTCAGCACGATTAAACGAAGGGACAGTAAAGTCACTGTTTTGATCAATACTACGCCCTTGAAGAAGCTCAGTAACCGTACGTTCTAAAGCCACTTCAAATGAAGGGTGTGCACCAAATGAAGCGAGTACACTTCCCTCATTAGGATTAATCAGCGTCACACAGATGACAGGATAAACACCGCCAAGAGAAGCATCGCAGATACGTAAGTTGTATCCGTATTCGACTAAGCTGTTAATCGACTTCTCAATATGAGGGAACCTTGCTAAAACAGTTGCTGGAATCTCTGGAAGCGTGATCATCTCTGAAATAATCTTGTTTTTAACGTAACGCTCACAGATCTCAGAGAGGGCTTGGACTCTGGCCTCATTCTCTGTATTACCTGCTGCCATACCGTTACTCACGTAAAGGTTACCGATGATGTTAACAGGAAAGTACGTTACTTCATCATCACTATGACGAGTAAACGGAAGTGCACAGATACCACGTTCCCCTGCTCCTGAGTTAAAGTCAAAAATATTTTCAGGTTCTACATCATCATCAGGATCGTAGAACTCCCAAAGTTCATCATTTAAAAGTCCCTCTGGCATATCACCATCTTCATCTTCAAACCACTTCTCACTAGGATAATGGACAAAGTCACCGTTACTGATCTCATCACCTAAGTAATAATCAGCAAAGAAATAGTTACAACTCATACGTTCAAAGTACTCGCCCAAAGCACTCGCGTGACAAGACTTCTTCGTAGCACCCTTACCGTTAGTGAACATAAGGTCACATGAGACATCTTTGATATGCAGAGAGTGTACATAAGGGACAGGGTTCAACCACGAAGCTTCTTCTACTTCAATGTCCCACTTCGCAAGCTTGGCAAGCATAGTATCGATGGTAGTTTCAAGGTCGAGATCTTTGCCTTTTATGTATGTTTTTTCACTCATGGGATACCTTTAGAAGTTTAGTGGAGGGTTATGATTGTGGACTCCTGTTTTCACAGGAGTAATAGTTAAATGTGTCTGATTAGAATTGTGGTTGGATAAATGGAATGATCTGCTTTTTACGACTAAGCACGCCATCAAGCCAAGCTTCGTTATTCTCAAGTTTCATCTCAAGACCACTCTCTATTTTAGAAGCGTCATCACTCACTACTAGGATCTGTGAACCTTCTTTCATGATGTCAGTCAAAAGAACGATCATCGTATGAAGACCTTCGTCCTCTTTCATCTTCTTCATGTCTTCAAAGATCTCTGCTTTTCTATCATCAAGCGCAGAGATATCGATCATCTCAAGTTGGTTCACACCGACTTTGTTACCATTCATGTCAAACGGCTTATAGTCACGTGTATTAAGGTCTCTAGCACTTGCACCCTCTGTTGCAGACTTAACAATGAACATCTCCATCGCTAAGGCTTTATAGTCTTCGACACCAGCAATCTTTGCAAGTTCTTTAACTGCCTTAGTGTCGACCTTAGTACAGGTTGGTGACTTAAAGATTACCGTATCAGACAAGATTGCCATCATCATCATACCGGCGATGTTTTTAGGGATCTCAACGTCATATGACTTATACATCTCGTAAACAACCGTGTTAGAACACCCTATCGGTCTGATCCAACATTCGAGTGGTGTTGATGTGATGATATCACCAAGTTTATGATGATCCACAATACCGAGTATGGTTGCTTCTTTGATGTCTGAAGGAGCCTGCGCATAGTCAGAAAAGTCAATGATGTAAACGTTCTCACCAGCTACCGAAGTTTTAAGCTCAGGAACCTCACCACCAAACGTGTTTAAGATGAACTCTGTCTCTGCAGAGATGTTACCTTGACGGGTAGGAACACAATCCTCACCGAGTTGGTTTTTAAGATAAGAGAGAGAGATCGCTCCAACAATAGAGTCAGAGTCTGGATTAGTATGTCCAAAGATATAAGTTGCCATAGTTATAACCTAATGTGTAATTTAATGGCGAAATTATACTCTATTATTTTGTAAGGCAAAAGAGAGCCTTTTCTCTCTCATATATACTTAAGGAAAATATTCTATTGGCTGCGTTTTTTTGTCGAGAACTTCTTACGATAATAGATACCGTAGGTCATCTCAAACAGCAAAGAGATCATAATAAAAGAGCCGAAGATGTAGACAGCATTTTGGTTTGAGTGATAGGTATGGACCATCAACGTCACTAAGGCAGCAGAAGAGCTGAGAAAGGCGAGTAAAAAGAACCAGCGATTACCATTGATCTCTTTATAAAGCTTCAACGCACTAAAGTTGGTGACAGAAAAGATCAGTAAAAAGCTAGCACTACCGATGATAGCAATCTCGGTAAGATCGATAAGGTTTGCCATGATAAGACTAAAAAGTATGGTTGTAATAACACCGTACTTAGGGTTGTCAGCATCTTTCTTATCGACAAGCGGTAGTTCACCTTCTATACCTAGTGAATAGGCGAGTCGTGAGTTGCCATAGATGGTGGCATTGATCGCTGAGAATGTAGCGATGAGTGCGGCAACAGCCACTAAGGTGAATCCTATCTGTCCAAGAGCCGGTTTAACAGCAACGGCTAACGCATAATCTTTTGCTTGCATCAAGGTAGCTTCATCCACAGTACCTATAGTAATAATAGCGATTACAATGTAGAGGGCTATCACTAAAACAACAGAGCCAAAAAAAGCACGTGGTAGGTTCTTTTCAGGCTCTTTAATGTCTTCTGCTGCATTGGCGATGAGTTCAAACCCCTCATAGGCTACAAAGATGACCATACCTGCTGTGACAATAGCTAGTGGTGCTTCCCAATGGGCAGGTGCCATACGCTCAAACTCGACATAGGGCATCCCCACTACAATCACAAATACTAGTATTAGCAGCTTCACAATAACCAAAAAAGTCTCTGACTTAGAGACAAAAGAGGCATTGACTAAGTTAATGATGCCAGGCAGAAGAATAGCACCACTAATAAGAAAGTGTTTGAGTAACTCCGTATGGTTATCAGGAAAAAAAGTACCCGCATATGAGCCAAATGCCACTGCGTAAAGAGAGATGGTCACCAAGTAACTCAACCACAACATCACATTCATACTACCCGCAAAAAGATCATGATTAAAGGCTTGGTCGATAAAGGTAATAGTTCCACCACGGTTTTGAAACCTTACCGAAAGTTTAGCATAAGAGTACGCAGTTAAAAAGGCGACAATCCCTGCAATAGCAAAAGCAACTGCCGTGGCACCATGAGCAATAGAAGCCGCCTCACCCAAAACAGCGAAAATACCTCCACCGACCATACCACCAATACCAATAGCCATTGCACCAGCAAGACCTATGCTACGTTCTTTTTTATTCACTATACATTCCTAATTACTAATATCAAATACTTCAAATTTTCAGAGTATCTCTTTAATGTTATATGACCTGCTCTCACTCTTTTCAAACACCCAACGTTTGGTACTTAAGTTCTCTAAAAAAGTTTTATCATGGGTGATGAAAACTAAGGCGCCATTATACGCTTTTAATGCAGCTTCCAGCGATACGATGGAGTCTAGGTCCATATGGTTGGTAGGCTCATCCAAAATAATAAGTGATGGATGTTTTAAAAGACCTCTCGCTAAAAGTAGTTTTCGTACTTCCCCTGGACTTGGCACACTACTTTGAAGGAGTGCTTTAGCATCGGAACCGAGTCTTTGAACCAAAGTAAAAAGTTCACCCTTCTCTTCACTAGACAAGCTACTTACCTCTTCAAACAGTTTCTGTGCTTGAGTGTCCGTGATCTCTTGCGGGATGTAAAGATACTCATGTTCAAAGCCAATCTTCTTTACAAAATACTCTATAAAGCTACTTTTACCCGCACCATTTTCACCACTAATACCAACCTTGTCCCCAATGTTAAGCGAAAGACGGGGAAAAAAGAGTGTTGTCTCATCAAAGAGAACGATGCTTGACGCTTCAACTGCTACAGGAAAGTGATGTTTGGGCACTTCGCCCTCAAAACTTACACCCGTAGCATACTCTTTGGCTAAGGTCTCCATGTTTTCGCTCAACTGCCGCTGTTTGGTCATACTGCTCTGTAAGATCTGCCCATCTTTTTTGTCTTTACCCGTAAAGATTGCCCCATTAATTTTCTCTTTTTCTGCACTATCAAATCTACCAACATTTTTTTTAGAGAACCGCTGTTTAGCTAAAGAGACCTTCTCTCTCTCCATCTGAACACGCTTACCTATCTTTTTAAGCTCGTGCTCTTTTTCACTACGTACTTTTTTCTTATGTGATTGCGTTTGAGTGTACGCCTCTTGTGCCAAAGAAAATTTCGATCGATACTTTATAATCTCACCAAACTTTATCATTATGGTATGCGTAGAGAGTGCTTCTAGTAGTGTTCTATCATGACTCACCAAAATACCAACACCCTTATAACTTTTAAGGGCTTCGAGAACAATAGCTTGTGAGTTTTGATCAAGATGGTTGGTTGGTTCATCAACCATCAGAACATCACTGTCACGCCAAAAAGCAACAGCGAGCTGCAAACGCTTTCGCTCACCATGACTCAAGACATCCCAAGCACCTAGCCACTCATCTTGGACCCCTAAAAGGTCTCTTATCTTAAATGCCTCTTTGGTATAGGTGTACATAAACTCTTCTAGTTCAGTTGGTGCAAACTCAGTACTTTGCGCACAGTAGACAACCAAATCATTACCTGTAATCATCCCTTTTTCACTTGGAAGTTCTTTAGAGATCAGTTTTAACAACGTCGTTTTTCCCGAGCCATTAACACCCGTAATAACACTCCACCCCTCCTCTATATCCAAATCAATACCATTAAAGATAGGTTCTGCAGCACTAAGGTACTTGTACGATAGTTTTCTGATTTTTAAACTTTTGATGTTATTCCATCCTTTTTTACTATGTTCATTATATCTTATACATTTACTTACTCTAGAAAACATCTTCTCAGGTTAATCGTTTTATACTCAGCTAAAGGAGTTCTTATGTTAGCGTGGATCGAACATTTTTTTCACTCTGCCGCAGAAACTGAATTATCAACGCACCTTTTTGGTCGAACAATCAATGCAAATCTTAATCCTGATGAACATCAACTCTTCAACCAAGCCGTCGAGAGTTTTCGCGAAGGTCAAACATGTAAAGCCTTTGAATACTATTTTAGCTCACTTGAGAACTTTAGTAATGGGGTATCGAACCAAAACATTAATGTTCATTACGAAAAAGACACCTTACATTTTACACTCTACCAAGGGACTGCCGTTATACATGGATTGATCACAGACCAAGTATTCCAAGCTGATTGTATTATTTGCAAGACAGAGGCACTTAATGTTGCCAGTAAGCGCCATATTTTGGAGCGTAATGACCTCTTGACCTATATACGGTACTACATACATGGTGACTACCTCAGATGTAAACTCTACCTTGACAACACAACGATGACACCCCAAAAGATCTTCTATCCTCTTCGTGAACTTGTACTCAATGCAGATTATGAGAAAGAGTACTTGCATTATCACTTTAAACAAAAAGAACTTGTGGCATCAGAGCACCTAGTACTTGTTGATGAAGATGAATTGCAGATTAAATATGAGGCGATGCAGAGGTGGATTAGTGAGTGTCATGATGAGCTAAAACAGCTCCCTAGTAATGACAACATTAGTACCGTGTCATTCACCCTATTACGGCTACTGTTCCAGATAGACTACCTGCTTGTACCCCATCTTGACATCATGCAAGAGCTTTTTGAAAAAATAAACAGCTTTTTTACGGACGATGAACGCTTGGTAGAACAAAAGAATGATGAGCTCTTAACCTTTGTAGAGAAACTTCAACAACTCCCTTTTGAAAAGTTCAAACAGAACTTCTACCGTGCCAAATACACTTTTTCACCCTTAGAACATAGTACTACTGAAGAGGTCAACCAGTTTATAGAGGCCTCTTTAGAGAAGTTTAGATGGTTTAAACACCATCGTTACGAACATGTAGCCGCAACGATTAGCCGTTACATCGTACTTTACGTTCTTTATAACTATGGTGTTCATCCTTCCTACCGAGCACTACTACACCTACTGGTTGCAACACAAAACAGTAGCTACTTTGTAACACTTGGGTACACCCCCTATTATCATGAAGATGAACAACGTTTTGAACAAAAAGCGATCACCAAAAAGATAGCTGCTATCATCACTCCTTACCAAGAGAGATATAGTAGTCTTATTCCCTTTGGTGATACACTTAATTACACAACATTGGAGGAGTTCAGCCATAGTTTTTATCGACAACTACAGACATTGGACTACACAGAATTATGAGTACACAGACCATATTACAGACCTACATCGACAGTATCATCCAAATAAACACACCTTATGGTAGTGGGAGTGGCTTTATTATAGGTGACCTTATCATTACCAATGCCCATGTTGTCAGCGGTCTAAAAGAGGTGTTGATCTCGGCTAAAAAGATAAAACGTCAAAAAGCTTCTGTCATTTATGATGATCAGGTACTTGACCTTGCTTTTATTATCTTACCTAAGATCGAACTCTCCACCCCATTAACACTCACAACAAAGCCCGTACAGGATGGAGACGTCGCTATTGCTATTGGTCATCCTTATGGTCTAAACTACTCGACCACAGAAGGTATCGTCTCCAAGGCAGAACGTCTAGAGGGCGATCTAGAATACATTCAAATCGATGCGGCTATTAACCCCGGTAATAGCGGTGGACCACTACTTAATGTTGATGGCGAAGTGATTGGTGTCAACACCTTTATCCTTCTTAATACACAGAACTTGGGCTTTGCCCTTCCCTATTACTACGTACGTGAGGCAATAGAAGGGTTTAAAAAAGTAGGTAAAGAGAACATCATACGCTGTTCTTCGTGTAAAAACCTCATTGAAGAGTCTACGATACTAGAGGATTATTGTCCACAATGTGGTGTTAAACTTGAAGTTGCGAAACAGCGTCGTCTTGGTTATCGTCCATCAGGAACCGTTGCCTTAATAGAGAAGATACTTACCGCGTTAAAGATAGATGTAACTATTGCTAGAGAGAGCCAACGCAGTTGGAAACTGACACAAGGAAGTGCCCATATTGATATAAACTTCTATGACAACGGCATCATTATGGCTGATGCACTTTTATGTACAATGCCACACCATAATATCGAAGCTATGTATGACTATCTACTCAAAGAAAATGACACGTTCAAATACCTTCAATTTGCTATCAATGACAACAGTGTCATTCTTTCTTACCTTATCATCGACTCCTCTTTGACCTTTGAGGATGGAAAAGTAGGCATACAACGGCTTATAAAAGCTGCTGATGCCTATGATGACATCTTAATA
>Ga0256826_1000347_pt1 | contig 27712 bp, 24 predicted proteins | sample CV79metaG_FD_185975 | JGI IMG/M metagenome (GOLD analysis project Ga0256826, IMG submission 185975) | Hydrothermal vent microbial communities from East Pacific Rise, Pacific Ocean - CV79 | ecosystem: Environmental > Aquatic > Marine > Hydrothermal vents | place: Pacific Ocean: East Pacific Rise...
AATTTTTATTTCTTTTTGAATATTTTTAATATCAAAATCATTTATTCGTTTTATCTCATCTAAAATTATTGTTATATGATTTTTTTTATTTATAATATAGTGTTCTATCTTGGGTGAATACATATCTACTAGAGATTTTACTATCTTTTTATTTAGTTTTAGTGCTTCTTCATTAGAGATAGCTTCTGTCTTTATTACTATAAAATTTTTTAATTTATTATTTACAGAAATATCAGATATTCGTGATGTTAATTTATTTTTATATTTAATTTTATCATCAACATTAAATATTATTCTAAGTTTTTTTACTATTACATTAGGATTATCAATATTAACTTTTTTACTATTTAAGAGTTTACTATGCTTCTCTATAAATCCGACTAATATATTTGATTTAACTTCGTAAATTGGTTGTTTTAATAAAACTATTATAATTGATACTGTTGTTAATAGAAATGTAAAACCTATAATAAAGTTCATATTTTTCTTTAGAATTAAAAAAAGTTCTCTTAAATCTATCTCATTTTCATATATCGGTTGTTTCATTTTTTCCCTTTTCATAAATAATTATCTAAATCCCTCTTCTAAATATCATCACTTTAATAGTTTTAAATATAATAACTAAATCCCCAATAAATGACTGCTTTTTAATATAATTAAGGTCATCTTCTACTCTATTATTAAATGTAGAATTACTTCTATTTCCTACTTGCCAAAGACCTGTAATCCCAGGATTCACTGATAATAGAATATCTAAAAAGGTATCATCATGATTATAAAACTCATCTTTAAGATATGGTCTAGGCCCTACGATACTCATATCTCCTAAAAGTACATTAAAAAATTGAGGAAATTCATCTAGACTTGTTTCTCTCAAAAAGTTTCCTATTTTAGGTATAATTCTGGGATCATATTTTAATTTTCTAAATTTAAGGTACTCTTCTTTTATTTCTTTATTATTATCTATTAATTTTTCTAACTCTTCTTCTGCATTTATAATCATTGTTCTAAATTTATAAACTCTAAAAAAAGTTCCATTTCTTCCTAACCTTTGTTGGGTAAAAAATATTGAACCATTAGGAGATTTAATTTTAATCAATAGAGCAATTAAAGTTAAAAAAGGAAATGTAAAAATTAAAATAAATAAAGAAAAACAAAAGTCAAAAATTCTTTTTAATATATTTTGAAAATTATTATTATGAATATTTTTATATAGATTAAAGTTTTTTTTGTTAAATATAATAAATTCTCTACTCAGAAAAGTTGATGTAAATTCAGAAAACAACATAATTTTTATACCAGAATAATCCAACTTTTTTAAATAAGTTTCAATTTTTAATGATAGATCTTTTTCAATATTTAAAACTATAAATTCTACTTCCTTTTTTTTCAAAAATTCTTTTATTTCTTTTATCATTTTTTCATCATCTAATATTTTTATATCTATTTTATGAATTTGTTTTACTATATTAGATAACTTTTTGATTTCATCATTAGTTATTTGATATTTATCTCCTAGTATTATCATTTATTTGAATTCCTTTTCCACCATCTATGATGCATACTTATTTTTTTTACTAAAGTTAGAGGTATGATTTTATATTTTTGCCCTAATTTATATCCTAAATATTTCATATTATTTCTTATAAAAAACTCTATAAGTAAATACCAAGCATTATTTTTTAATAAATATTTTATTTCTGATTTTATATATTTAATACCTTCCCCTTCAGCTTTACCGAAAGAATCTAATATCCAGTTCTCGCATTTATGAAAGACTCCTATATCAAAATATCTTTTAAACTCTTGCCATATAGTATAACTATGACTATGATAAACCTTAGCATCTACTACATAAGCTAATTTATAATTAGATAATATCATCTTTGCACCTGCATAAGTATCTTCTCCTAAAATAAGATTATCTTTGAACCAACCTATACTTTCTAAAGTGCTTCTTCTATAACTCGCGAAACTATCAGATAAAAAGCCAGTTTTTAATCCATATCTAGCAATATCTTTTTTACTTCTTATATAAGATTTATCTCTATAGTTAAACTCTCTTAAATGCTTACCAAAAAGATTGGTATCAGGATAACTAATCTGTCTCCCATAAGCACCACCTATCTCATTATCATCAAATACTTTTAAAATATTTTCTATAGTAAATTTATCATAAGGGAGTGCATCTTGAGTTAAATATATTAATATTTCACCTTTTGCTATTTTCCCAGCTTTTGTTCTTGTTCCACCATGGTCAAACTCTTTTTGTGGAATAATTATTACATTATCAGTATACTCTTTTGCTATCTTTACTGTATTGTCACTTGAGGATGAATCTATAATAATTAATTCATAATTTTTAATAGTCTGATTTCTAAGAGTGTCTAATAATTTGGTTAAATATATTTCTGCATTATATGTTGGAATTATTATTGAAACTTTATTCATTTATAATTTTTCCTTCTTTATCATGTAAAATAACTAAAATAAAAGAGTATATGATTACCATATTTGTAGAAAATAAATATGGATTAAAAAATGATGCTGAGATAAATAATATTAACATACTGATAAGCAAAATTTCCTTTTTGATTAAAGATATAATAAGTAGATATAAAAACATAGCACAAAATATACTAAATCCAACTATTCCAAACTTAGGTAGTAGAGATAAAATCTGTTGTTCATACGAAAATGGTTCTGATATAGATCTAATTAAGTCTATATCATAAGCTCCAATACCATGTCCAAAATATGGTTTATTTAGAAAAAGATTTATTAGTACATCTTTTTGTTCTACTCTTATAAAGTCTGAAATTTGATTATTGACAGATAAAAATCTTAATTCATAAAAAGCATATATCTGCTCATAATAAAATATAGATATAACACTAAATATAAATAGATATATATAAATAAGTTTAAGGACTTTTTGCTGAATATAGCTATTAAAAAATATACCTATCAAAAAAACAAATATTAAATATCGTGAAAAGCTAGTTAAAACAACAAATAATGAGAGATACATTATTAGATTAAATAGATAAGTCTTTTTTATCAATTTATCTTGGATAGCTAATGCCAACACAAAAGGATAAAAAGCACAAATCATATCTGTTAATAGATATATTCTATAAATTCCAAATGGTAATTGTAGTGAAATTATATTTAAATCAAAAAAAGATTTATAAAATTCAGAACCAGATATGGTATTAAAATTTATATATCCATATATATAAGCAATCACTTTAAATAAAAAAATAAATATTATACTTAATGTATATATATTATATAAATCTATTTTTTTAAATAGTGTTGATTGAAAGAGATATATAATTGATACTAAAAGAAAAGTAGTAAAGATTAGTTTAAATTCTATTAATGAGATTGTACCAAAACTTAACACTCCATATAATGTATATATCATTAAAAATATAGATATTGATATAAAAAATAGAATAAAACTCTTATTTATTTTAGCTTTATATTTAATTAAAATATATATTAAAAGTATTACCAATAAAATTAAAGATATAAGCTTGACAGGTAAAAGAAGAAAATAACCTGTTGGTAATATAGATATAATTATTACTATCATATAGTAAGTACGCCTTATCATTATTTCTTTATTAATTTTCATAATTAGCCCTACTACATATTTTATTATTTTTAAATAAACGATAAAATGATATATATATTTTTATATAAATCAATATAAATATATATTTTTTAGGCTTAATGTACTGAGCCATCTTTATAGTATCTTTGAATTTAAATATTTTTTTAAAGAAAATAAAAAAACTAGGTTCTCCAGCACCTATCGAATTTAAAGAGTGTTGTCTATATAAAATAGTGGGTGTAATAATAAAATCTATATTTCCCTTTTTTTCAAGTATTTTTAACAAAATCCACCAATCATGCATAATTGCTTCAGAAGGTATAGGTGATATTATCTCTTTTGCTAGTTTATTAATCATAATGGTACAACCCGTAACACTATTTTGTACCATAGATATATCTAAGCTCTTAGACCACTCTGGGTTTAATTTTTGATAATCAAACATAGATTTGGAAATTATTTTTAAATTATCATCAACTACTTTTAAATTAGTATGGACTAAAGCAGGTCTATCTTCTTCAATATTTAACATCTTTTTGAGTGTAATCTCTATTTTATTCTCTAGCCATACATCATCTTGGTCACAAAACATAAGATAATCAAAATTATCATCTATACTATTGATTAGATGTGTAAAATTCTCTTTTGCTCCTCCACATCTAAAATTATCATCTAACAATATTATCTTGTTAGGATACTTTTGTATATACTTTCTGATAATAGTAACTGTATTATCAGATGAGAAATCATCATGTATCCACAGCTTCCAATTATCATAAGCTTGAGATAATAAAGAGTCAATTTGTTCAGAAATATATTTTTCCCCATTATATGTTGCCAATATAATATATACTTTTTTAATTTGAAAGTTTTCCAAAATTTCCCTTATAATAGTCAATAATACCTTTAAAAGTATATCTAATTTTAGATAATTTATCTCTCTCTAAAAAAATTATTTTGATAAACTGAACAATAGCTCGTCTCATATCACTTTTGATAAATTTAGGATGAGTATGGTAATATTTTTTATAAATATACATTCTATTTCTCATCATATAATATCGTCTGATTGCATTATGATTAAATGACTTCAATAAAAAACCAAAAACTTTATATATCTTCATCTCTCCTAAATTATGATCTAAAATAACATTATATACTCTTTTGATAGATATATCATACTTCATTAATCTCAAACAGTATTCACTATCAACACTATCAATAAATAGTTTCTCATCAAAATAGCCTAATCTTTTTAATATATCTAAATTAACAATATTGCCTGATGTCATAGTGATAGTATCGTGAAATTTATTTAATATCTCTTCATCGTTGGAGTGCATAGGTGAGATAAGACCTATATTATCTATATTATTATTTTTAATCCAATCTATCATAATCCCCAAATCATTATTCTCAAACTTACTATCTTGATCCATAGTCAATAAGCATTTAGCGACATTCTCAATAGCCAATTTTGCACCTAGATTTAGAGCTTGTGCAATACCTTGATTTCCGTTATTGTCAATATATACAATATTCTTATATCTATTAAGCTCATTAATTATATTATAATTTTTCTTTTCAGAGTTATCAATTACAAATAATGTACCAACAAAATCTATATAACTATCAATATTGGCTATAAGCTGTATATGGGGATTATATAATACAACTACTCCATCAATCTTGGGCATATAAGTCATTCCTCACATAATAAAACATACCAAACATAATAAAAACCTCAACTATCAAAAGTGATATAGCAGTCCCAATATAACTAAAATAATAACTTAAGAGACTACATAAGATAAGATTGATAATAGCACCCATAAATAGAACTTGTGTAAATTGTTTTGATTTACCTGTATTAAGCATAATTTGTGTACCAAATATATTATTCAAAAATATTGTCAGTGGCACAATAGCTATAATCTGTAACACAATAACACTATTTAAAGAATCATTAGTAAATAGTAATACAATAATCTGTTTTGCAAAAATAATTATAGCAAGTAATATTATTATATATATTATTGTCCCTATATTCATAATCTTTTTAAGTTTATTTATGGCTTCTTGCTTATTACTTTTTATTAGCTTAGATATATGTGGAAATATCGCCCCTGTAATAGGAGTTTGCATCATAGCTAATGCCCTCATAATCTTTTCAGCTACAGAGTAATAACCTACTGCTACATTATTGGTCAATAGTCCTAATATAATAATATTACTATTACTAAACAAAGAGATATTTACTTGAGATAAAAATATATACCAACCATCTTTTAGATAAAATATTATAGTCTCTATCTTTTGAAATTTAAATTGGATATTAAATTTGCTGTAGATTAAGATAAGTGATAAAACACCTGATATAATAAATCCCATAGATGTAAAAATAGGTACAAGATAATAATCACTAGGAGTTTGTATAAAAATAAATATAGCTATTGTAAAAATAAATTTAGCCAATATATTTAAATAAGTGATATATTTCATCTCTTCCATACCTTGAAAAAACCATATAGGAAATAGAGCTTGACCAATTACTATACCAAATGTATAAAAATATATGAACCAATATTGACTAAACTTATCAAAACTAAAAACAATTATAGAGATAACTATTAAGCTACAAAACATAAGTATAAACTTTATAGTCATAACCGAACTAAAAATTTCAATAATTTTATCTCTATTATCTCTATGAATAGATATCTCTTTGGTAGCAGTGAGATTAAATCCATAATCTGTAATAATATTAAAATACGTTATAAATGCTGTGGCAAAAGCCAAAAGACCAAAATACTCTACTCCCAAAATAATGGTAAGGTATGGAATAGTTATTAATGGTAAAATATAATTAGCTCCTTGGAGTAGAGATAAGGAGAAAAAATTTGATAGAATTCTTTTATTTTCTTTAGATTTTAATTTATTTTTAATTGTATTTATCAAAATTTATTTACCATAAAAATTAATCTAATTATTATCTAAAAGGCTTATAAAATTGCTCATTTGCTAACTTAAGCATTTCTATATCTCCTCTACTATCACCATAAGCATAGATAAAATCGAAATCAGAAAGTTTATATATCTCTTTTATCCGATTTACCTTTTCAATCCCATAACAGTTTTTTGTTTTTAAAACTCCTGATACCTTATTGTTTTTAAATTCTAATTCCGTAGAGATAAGATTGATATTTTCTATATCACACCATGGCTTTAGCCAACAAGATATAGAAGCAGATACAACAACTATAATATGTCCATTTTTTTTATGCCACTCTATTTTCTGCATAGCTTTTTCTCTTAAAATTGTTTTTATATGATAAAGAGAATATTGATTAGAAACATCTAAAAATTTCTCTTTTTTCATTCCGTTAAAAAAATATGATAGCATATACTGCTTTGCCTTATAGTTTGGAATAAGTTTTATTTTATAAAAAACTAACATAGGTGATAATATCAACATACCAAATAAAAATTTAAAATCGCCAACTACAAAACGAATAAATTTAATTAAACTATCATCTGTAGTAATAGTTCCATCAAAATCAAAAAAAGCTATTTGTTTACTCATATACTCATCTTTTTAAAGATAAACTCTGGTATATGTTTTATTATAAGCATAATATATCTCCATATACTTTTTGTATATATGATACTTTTACCTTTTTGTTGTGCTTTGTATATATCGTCTGCTACATCTTCTGGTTGTGCAGTTAATTTTGGTGGTAAATCAAGCTCTTTCGTCATTTTTGTATTTACAAATCCTGGTTTTACTGTAAGTACATGTACATGACTTTCAAATAGTCTATTTCTAAGCCCTCCTAAATATGCACTAAATGCTGCTTTACTGCTACCATATATGTAGTTTGCTTTTCGTCCTCTATCTCCAGCTACAGAGCTAACTCCCACTATAAAACCTTTTTTATTTATTTCATAATCATTGGCGATAATATTTAATATACTAACAGCTCCTGTATAGTTTACATTTATTGTATTAAGAGTCTCTGTCCAATTCTCTTCACACTCTTTTTGTTCACTCATATATCCAGCTACCACAATAGTACCTATTGGTTTTACTTCTAATTTATTATAAAAAGATTGGTGTGAACCAAAATCTATTATATCAAACTCTTTTAGCTCTATCTCAATATTATATCTTATCTTAATATCATTTGCTAAGTCTCTCATACTCTCTATATCACGACCAGCAAGATATATATTATAGCCATTTTTAGCATAGACCCTTGCTATCTCTTTTGCTATATCACTTTTTGCACCAATTATTAAAATATAACTCATATTATATACCTACCCTTTTTGATTGTAATGAATTAAACTTTTTATCCATTTTATTATCTTTTCTAAATTTTCTAAACTTTTCTATACTTGGATAACCTTTTTCAAAAGTCTCTTTACTGACTCTAACATCTTTTGTCAAATATATACGACCATTATATTTGAGAACAATCTCATCAAGCTTATCAAGTAACTCAAAGAGACCTTTTTCTATCTTAAAATCAAGTGCTAAACTATAACCCTCTATCGGAAATGAAAGATAATTTTCATTTCCTTTTCCATATAGTTTCAATACAGCCAAAAATGAACCTTTCCCACTCTTTGAAATAGTTCCTAGTATCTCTTTGAGTCCATCATAACTTACATCTTTTGGTAATATAAATTGATACTGTGTAAATCCACCTTTACCATATATCCTGTTCCAATTATTAATTGCATCAAGAGGATAGAAGAAAGTATCTATATCAACCTTTTGTTTACTCTCTCCATGAGGTGATTTTTTGTAGTATAACCAATTAAATGCCTTCACACTAAGAGTATTTAGAGCAAAAGATGGAAAATTAAATGGTATATTAAGTTTTCTACTATCTTTGAAATCTAAATTTCCATCATCTGCAAAGTCACCAACCATAAGTAAACATTTACCTATATTCTCATCTTTTGCAAGACAATCAATCCATGCTACAGAGTATGGTAAATATGCATATTTTTCAAAAGCTTCAAATGTCTCTTGTAAATTTTTTGTCTTTATTGTAGTTTGATTGATATATTTTGAGTTAATCTTTTTTAGAGATATTTTGGCATCTAATATTACACCTGTTAAACCCATACCACCACATGTAGCCAAAAATAACTCATCATCTCTTTTACATGTAGTAATTTCACCATTAGCTAACATAAGAGTAAACTCTTCTACACATTCACTAAAACACCCCTCTACATGATGATTTTTACCGTGTATATCAGATGCTACTGCTCCACCTATAGTGATAAGTTTTGTGCCAGGTGTTACTTTTAGAAACCATCCCTTTGGTACAAAAGCTTCTATTATTTCACTAAGTAGTACACCACTTTGACAATGTAAGATACCACTTTCATCATCAAAATCTAGAAAATAGTTATATGGTTTACAGTATATTATATTCTCATTTAATGCACTATCACCATAGCTTCTACCATTACCAAAAGGTATCAATTCTTTATCGGATAATATTTCTATTTTTAATCTATCTCTGCTTTCTAAAGATATGCTCTTATTTTTTATATAGGGATACATTCCCCAACTATTTAGGTTCATTTTCACTCCTTAGTGCTATAGCTGACCATTCGCCCCATTCAGAACTGTTATCAACTATTTCAAGCTTTATATTTTTTTTAATTTTATTAAGTCTAATAAAACTCCATTCCCTAGAGATAGGTAATTTTTGACTATAAATTATATTACCATTTTGATAAATATTAATTAGCTGTCCATTACTTCTTGGGCCTGTTTTGTAGAGTAATTTTCTATTGTTATTTAATTCTATTTGTATAGATGCCTTACTTAAATCACCATCTATATAAGAGCCATAAATTTCAAATCCTTTTAGTTCTCTATTTTTATATATTTTATTTTTCTCAAATGTAGATGAAATAATTTCTTCTTTTAATATTATATTACTATAATTATTAGTAGTTATTTTTTGATATTTTATTATAGGTATTTTAATATCAATTTTTAATTTTTTATTTAATTTATCATTAATAAGATAAAAATCATTACCTTCTAATTTTTTTAGTACATAACCATAAAAACCACTATATTTTGCATCTTTACTAATACTATCTGCAACATCTATACGCTCAAAACCAGATATTACATATCCTATAATAGTATTATTTTTATCAACTATATAAGCATATTTGGGAACTTGATTTAGTTCATCATTAAATAACCATCCCCTCACTTTAAGATATTTTTTCTCATTATCTATAAATTCTATAGAATCTAATGAACCGATTAAATAGTCATTTGCTATAGTCTTAAAATTATTTCCCATTTTTAAAGATAAATCACAAATTAAATCATTTCCAAAAATTGATAAGTTTTGACTGATTGCTTCTTTTGATAATTTTACTAACCATTTATAATTAGGAAAAATTTTATTAGTAGAGGCTTCATCATAAATTGATAATTCTAATGCTAAAGAAGCTACTTTTTTATCTAATAAATCATTAACAGTATTTTCAAAAGCTTTTTTTTGAAAAACAGATAAAATTAATACAATAACAATTAAAAAAATACTAATAATTTTTTTAATTTGTATATATTTTTGAAAATGGTGTAAAAGTAAAATAAATACTAGACTCCAAGCAATTATAGAAGGTGTCATATAACGACTTGTAAATGCTTGTTCTATACCAAATAAAGATCTTCCTCCAGCAGTTCCAAAAGCAGTACCTCCATAATATAGTAAAAAAGCAAGAGATATAAAATATGACTTAGTAACACTTTTTTTAATAATAAGTAAATATGTAAAATATATAGAAAATAACAACAAAAATATTCCAGCTAATTGTGATAATAGAACACTTCCTTTACCACTTATATAATAAAATAATCCACCTAAATAAGCAAATAGATATTTAAAAAAATCTTTAGGATGTTCTAATAGTGTGGTTTTTAAAGAACCATGACCACTTGGTGAATGATACCCTTTAAAATACAAATAAATAACAATTACGGTTACTAAAAATATTAGTACCGTTTTTAAGATATTATTTTTTAAAAATAACGATAATACCAATAAAATGGGAAGAACCATAATACCATTTGCCATAGTTCCAGCAGATAATACTCCAAAAATAAGAGATAATACAAATTTTTTATTATTGTTTTGTTGATGGGCTTTTACAATTAAATAAAATGATATTAAAGGGAACAAGTATGCTGAAAAAAACTGACTTTGAAATCCCCAAGTAATATTTTCATGTTGAATCCATGAAAAAGATAAAATAATAACAAAATATACAAGTATTTCTTTTTCTTTAGTTTGAAATAAATCTATTATGACTAGAGCAAGTATATAAGCAATAGAACTCATTAAAAATATATTACAAAACATTAAAAATATATTTAAACCATAAAAATAATGTAAATCTATATAAAATAAAATATTGGAAAATATAGTCCTATGTTCATTATGCTGTGCAAACCATTTATTCCAATTACCATTATTAACTTGTACATAAAAATCTAAATAACCATCCCACATATCCCAGAATGGAACAGGAGAATAATGATTATAAATACCATACATTGTTGAAGCTATAAAGAACAATACAAAGACTCTAAAAAATAATATTTTATTTTGATTTATATTATTATTCATTTTATCTCCCTGAATGCTACAGCAGACCATTCACCCCATCCTGTACCATTATCACTTATTTCGACAATAATATTATTCGGAATTGTATCTAGTAATTGATAAAACCCCCATTGATTATTTAAGTCAAGTGATTTTTTTAGTAGAATATTCCCATACTTATCTAAAATTCTGATTTTCTGATTTTTAATTATTGGTCCAGTTTTTATAGCAAATATATCATTTTTATTTGCTTTGAATCGTATATAGCCAATATCACTATCTCCATGTATATATGAACCATAAGATAATAATACTTTTATTTTTGCAGGATTATAAACAGCATTAGAAATAAATGTGTTGTCTAAAATATCATCTTGGTTGATTGTAATGTTTTTATCATTAGTTTTTGATAATAGGAAAATAATTTTATCTTTTTTTGGTATTTTAAAAAAATCATTTTTAATTAATTTTTTACATTGAGTTGGGTCTAAACTGATAGACCATGTTTTATTTTTATTTCCATTACAATGAATGGGTATTGTATATAGACTATGAGCTTTTTCACATGTTGCGATATGATTTTTCCAATTTAAACCATCATGTATCCTACCAAAATGAGAAAAAGATAAAAAGATAGATAATGCTAATATGGGAGATGTAGTAAAGAAATAGTATTTATTTTTAAAAATAATATAGAGTAAACTCCAAGACAATAATATATATGGGAAAAAGAAATATCTAGGACCTGCTAAAATTGGATGAAGTAAATTTGGATTAACACGGATAACCGATAATCCAATAGATGCAATAAGCATAAATAACAAGATATAATAATAGTTATCTCTTCTATTATTATAAGCATATATTCCTAATAATACTATAATATAAAAACCACTTAGTAGTAATATATTTTCTGACAATATAAAGTCTCTAACATAATAGTAGGCAAAAAATTTATTAATTAAATTATAAACAAAATCTAAATTTATAATTGGAATATTTGTATGTGTATCTATATATAAAATATAACTTATTTGAATTATTGATAATAATATTGCAATAACTAAAGAAATCAATTCCTCAGTTTTATGTTTAAACACTACATATCTAAATATTTGTATTGGCACCATTAGAACTATTAGTGGAGATGATAATCCGTTTACAAATAAAATAATATTTTTTAAAACTTGTTTTTCATTTTCTTTCCACATTGCAACTAAAAAAAGTAAAATACCGCTAAACCAGAAAGTGTATAATGGGAGACCAAAGTTTTCAGCATCAGTTGGTATAAAAAATACCAAAATAGATGCTATTAATGGATACTTCAATTGTGTAGGAGAATAAACAACTACTAGTGCAACAAATATTGTAAATACCCAAGTTAAATATGTACTAATCTCTGGATAATATATAAAAGAAATACTCATCGATATATTTGTAATAAGTTTAGGTATAGTAATCAAGTATCCTGCAACTGGTTCAAGCAGATTTGCCCATCCACTATCTATAAAAGATATTATATTATATCTACCATCTTCTTGCCAAACTTCAGGGTGTAAAAGCTGATGTCCTCTTCTAAAATACAAAAGAATACCAAATAATATTGATAATATAATTATATTTCTAATATTAAACTTAATATTCATTATTTCATCTCCTTAAAAGTAAAATATGTATGACCAATAAAACTAGTAAATACTGAAAATATTACGCCTATTGCATGTGCAACTGATACAGGATAAAAAGTAAATTTCATATTTGTAAAAATATAATTGGCAAATCCTATACTTATAATATAAGTTTGAATAATTTCCATTACATTTACTAATATTATATATATATAAGCAAACAAACCTAGATAATATATTAATACTTTATTTTCTTTCATCATCTTCCTTTTTAAAAGCTACAGCAGACCATTCACCCCAACCTGTACCATTATCAACAAGTTTAACTATAAAAGTTTGTGGTAAATCTTTTTCATCAAACTTATAAATAGACCATACTTCAGATTTTGGTAAATTCCTAGAAAGTAATTTACTTCCAGTTAAATCTAGAATATCGATAATTTGCTTTTTTGACTTAGGACCAGTTTTATAAATAAAAGAATTATCTAAATTAAACATAAATTTAATAGTTACAACATCTTGATCTCCATTAATACATGAGCCATAAACCAAAAAGCCATCTAATTTCTTATAATCACATATTGAATTAGATATAAAAGTCGTAGTTAACAAACTATTTTCTTTTACAAATTTATTTGTAGTATTTATCTCTGAAAATAATTCAAACTGTGGATATATATATCCAACACAAAAAAAGGTTAAATTACATAGTAAAATACTAATTGCTAAATATTTATTAAAATAATAAGTAGCTAAAAAAATAACCAATATTCCAACAATCCAACCAAAACTTGAACCATGATGTAGAACTGGACTAGATAATAAAAGAAAAATCCAAAAAAATAAATAAAGTAGATATGATACTAACAGTAAGTTAAAAAAATATTTTTCATTATCATCTCTTATTTTTATAAAAAAAGCTAAAATAAGAAAAAAACTACTGAAAAATAAATAAGAATATTCTTGATCAAAAAAACTTTTTGTAACTAAAGTAGTATTATCTATGCTATTGAAAAATTCAATATATTTCGAAAATATTTCCCCAAAAACTGTCTTTATTTGCGATATTTTATAATCAATATAGCTATAAATATCAAATGAAGTATATTTTTGTATTATAATATCTAAAAAACTCTTATCTGTTATCTCTATTTGATCTGCAAGATGCCATTTAAGAAGCCTATCACCAGGAGGATCTATAAATTTTTGATAGATCATCCATGGTAAATATAAAATAGATATTGTTAAAAATGTATACTGTAAGTTTAAAAATTGTTTCGTATTATACGAATATACAGCCAAAATCAAACCCAATCCAATAAGATAAAATATTCCCCCACCATGACTCAAAAATGCTAAAATAAAAGACAATCCAAATAATACATAATAAAGTTTCTTTTTACTTTGTTCAATAATTATTACATAAACATAATACAATGCCATTGCTTGATAGAGTGCAGAAAGCATTTTAGGCCATACAAAGATAGTATTTACAAACACCATTCCATTAAAAAATATTAAACAAAATAATATATATTTTAATAATTTAGAAGAAAAAACTCTATCAAATAGATATATAGAAAAAATTATCACGAGCAATTGTAAAGAAACTGAATATACAAGATAAGACACATCACTTAACCCATTAGTCTTAAAGAAAAACAGTAATGCTGTTTGCAATGGTGGTCTGTCGCTAGATAGCCAATCACCTAACATTGGAGTTTCTATAGAGCTACTATTTATTTGATTGTATAAAACTTTAGGTAACCAGTTATCTATGGGAAGTGCCAATCCATAAATATGGGATGTAATATACTGTATATCACTAAAAGCTAAAAAATTATTTTTTACTGTTCCCACCATAATTATAAAAAATGGTAATAAAACAAGTATAGCTGAAATTTTTAGTGTACTTAATTGAGTGTCTTTTGTGGATTTTATAAAAAAAAATGAAAATAAGGCTAACAATAAAAGTTTTGATAATACAGCTACAAATAATCCTAATGAATTATTTAAATAAAATAATAACAAAAAAATTAAACTTATTATACTAATAAAAAATATTGAAAAAATAAATGCTTCTAGAGATTTATATTTATTTTTGAAAATATGAAATATAACACTGAAATGAGCTGAAAAAATAATAGATGAAATTAAAACTTTTATATAAAAAATAGTTTTTAAATTTACTGTATCATTTTCAATATAAAGAAAAATATTCAGCCCAAAAAAGAAAAATAATCCTATGACAAATACACCATAAAAGCGAAATTGTTTAAAAAAAGCGAAATTTTTAAATTTTAAAAAGTTATTTAAATTAAAAGTTAGAATATTATTCATTTATCACCCTTAAAAGTAAAATATTTATGACCAATAAAACTAGTAAATACTGGAAATATTACGCCTATTGCATGTCCAACTGAATGTGGATAAAAATTAAACATTATTTTTGGAAATATATACTCAGCAAACCCAATACTTATAATATATGTTTGGATTACAGCTACAATATTTACCAATGTAAAATAAAAAAACTCTTTTTTTGTAGAATTTACACTCTCTTTAAAAACAAAAATCTTTGATAGAGTAAATGCTGTAATCATTCCTGTAATATAGGCTAAAATAACTGCATTTCCAAAAGAGGTATAATTATCATAAAAAAATCTACTTCCAAAATTGATAATGGCAGAGAAACCACCTACAACTAGAAAAGAGATAAATTGTTTTGATTTAAAAGCTTTAATCACTTACAACTCTTTTTGCCAAATCTCTACCATATCCTATAGATTCACTAATTCCTCTATCTTCTGGATAATAGTGTGAAGTATCTGCTATCCAAAGACCGTCTATAGCTATTTTGCTATCAGGTAAATTATCTAAAAAATTTGGTTCACATATAGGTTGTGAAAAGTGATACCTATGTATCTTTATATTAATAATATCTTCATCTTCTAAATTTTTATTTATAGTCTTAAAATATTTTATAACTTTTTGTTTAAAAATATCATCACTATCATTAAATTTTTTATTTGTTTGTGGCATATAATATGGGACATAAGCTATATGTCCCACTTCTGGATTAAGATTACTATACTCTATAATACCTGGTATATCCATATTTTCATCATTTGTATTTAACCAAAAATTATTTGTAAGTGGTTTAGTTAATTTTACTATCACACATACACATCCAATATTTATCTTAGAACTATATTTATAACTTATATCTTTAGGTAAATTTGGTGCTATCTTCGTTACTATGGGAAGAGGAATAGTAGAGATAACTCTATCAAAACTTAAAAATTGATTATCAACTTTTAGCCCTTTTACTTTAATATCATTCATTACTATTTCATCAATAGGACTACTCAATCTAAATTCACCACCATTATTTTCAATATAAGTTTTCATCTCATTTAAAAGTGTTTTTGAACCACCACTCAGATAACCAAGCTTTTCATTAAATAGACTATATCTTGACCTACCAATTCTTCGTATTCGACTCCATATCCAAGGAGCTGAAAGATTGTCTGAATACTCATAAAATTTTAGAGCAAAAAGTCTAGACCATAGTTTCTTAAATGCCTCTTCTCCTACCCACTTTTTAATCCATGTAAGGGCATCATATTTTTCTAAAGGTTCCCAATCATCTCTTTTAGTAGATAAAAATGCATGAAGACCATAACGAAATTTTGCAACAAAACTTAAACCTTGAAATTTTAAAAGTGCGATAGGATTACCCCATGGTTGAAGTTTACCATCAAACCAATATCCCATCTTTGTACTTACCCAATGTAGTTTATCATTTAATTCTAGTTCTTCTAAAACTTCAAAAAATGCATGATCACTTGTACAATGAAAATGGTAATATCTCTCTAGCTCTAAGCCATCAAAGTCAAAAGTAGCAGTCATGCCACCTATTCTATCGTCAGCTTCATATATAATGGGTTTATATCCCTCTTTTACGAGTTGATAGGCTACTGCTAATCCCATAGGTCCAGCACCAATAACTGCTATTTTTTTATTCATACTATTTCCTAAAACTTTAATATTATTTTACTATAAGTTGAGTCATTAAAAGTCTCATACATCGCATCTTCAAATGGTGTTGATTTAACCTCAAATATATCCCACCACGGAATTAGTTCAAATTCATCATCAGCAACTAAAGCTTCTAGTTGTTGTGTGGTAAATGGTGGATTAGAGCTAAAAAGTGAATAAATTTGCATCAATAATTTAAATAAAGAGAAAGGTATTTTAATAATAGGAGTTTTTAGACCCTTAACTTTTTTGATAGTTCTAATTATATCTATATAGTCAACTTCATCACGACCTGTAATATTATAAATTTTATTTTGAGGTTGTTTTTCCATAGCACTTATAATGACTCTACAAAAATCTTTTTCATATAATGGTTGTCTCATATATCTACCATGTCCTGGTATAGGGAAAAACGGTACTTTTTCCATAAAACGACTAAGCCATCCTAGATGTTTTCTATCAAACCAGCCATACATTAATGTAGGTCTTAATACACATTGAGTGATACCTGAATGGACTACAAGTTTTTCTTGCTCTTTTTTTGTATTGGTATAAAAATCGTCTGCAAGAGAATTAACAACAGATGAACTAATATGTACTAAATATGGTACATTATACTCTTTCATAACATGTAAAATATTTTTTGTAGATGTAACATTATTACGCACAAATGGCTCTAATGTTGGTGCTCCTATCTGTGCTTGTAACATTAAGACTACATCAGCATCTTTAAAATATTTTTTCCAATCTCCTTCTTGGGCCAAGTCTGCTTCTATAATATCTAGTTCAGGATGTAACTCTTTTAATACTTTAATATTCTCATTATGCTTATCAATAGCTACAAGATTGTTATATCCTCTATTCTTTAATTGAACAATTAAGTTCTGTCCTACCAAACCAGCCGCACCTGGTATTAAAATCTTACTATTTTTTTCCAAATCAAACTCCTTTTACTATTATAAAAAAACTAAATAACCAAAAAATAATTGTAATTTGCAAAAATCTATCTTTCAATACTATTTTTGTTGGACTACTACTATTTTCTTCTACAAAAGTTATCTGCATATATCGCATAATCCCAAGAATTACAAAAAAACTTGTAAGGTATAAATATTGTGTTTCTAATCGTTCGATAACATCTGATGAGACAGTATATAAAATATAAGACACTACTATAACACCTGACATAAATACCATAACAGCATTTACAAATTCTAAATTATATCCATCTATATTTTTTCTAGTCTCTTTACCTTTTGCTGATAACAACACATCATCTCTTCTCTTTGCTACTGCCAAAAATAGTGCTAATAAAAATGTCATAATAATAATCCACATAGAAAGATTATTATCAATCATACTAGCACCTGCAAACAGTCTTAATACAAATCCTGTAGATATAATAAATATATCTATGATTGTTATATGTTTTAGTCTTATAGAGTAGGCTATATTTAATAAAAAATAAAATAATAAAACATAAAATAAATTTATGTTTATAAGATATGAAATTATGAGTGCCATAGAAGACAAACTAATTATTAAAGTGATAGCTACATTTTTAGAAACTTTACCACTAGCTAATGGTCTACCTTTCTTTGTAGGATGTTTTTTATCCTCTTCTATATCCATTAAGTCATTAAATATATAAATACTACTCGCAATAATTGAAAACAGTACAAAAGCTATAGTTACATTAATAATATCTTTTGTAACATAATTAAATGAAAATAAAAGTGGTGCAAAAACAAAAATATTTTTTACATATTGATGTGGTCTTAGGAGTTTTATAATATTTTTCATTGTAAACTAAAATCCTCTCTATCTAATGTTAAATTTTTATTATAATAAGAATCCCCATCTTTCAAAATCTTACTATGTCTATTTTGCATAAACTCTACTTCTCCACTAAATCTTTTTTGTTTTTCTGCTGTATCTTCATGACCTCTGGATATTGATTCATGATGATATGCTTCGCAATAAGGTGTAAAGAGATTAATATATCCTTTTTCTAAAACTCGTAAACAGAAATCAACATCATTAAATGCTATTTTCAACTCTTTTTTATTAAGTCCATTAATTTCTTGAAAAATTGTTTTCTTAATCATAAAACATGCAGCAGTGACAGCACTTAAGTTTTGTATTAAATTTAATCTAGAAAAATATCCTGGTGTTTCTTTTGGTAAATATTTATGTGAATGACCAGCTATTCCACCTATTCCTATAACCACTCCTGCATGTTGTATTGTATCATTTGGATAATAAAGTTTAGAACCAACAACACCAATATTTTCTCTTTGAGAATGCTCTAGCATACTTTCTATCCAATCAAAAGTAATGATTTCTATATCGTTATTTAAAAGAAGTATCTGTTCTCCTTTTGCATAAGTATTGACTGCATAGTTATTAATGTCAGAATAGTTAAAAGGTACATTGTATTCATAAAATTTGATACGCTTATCTAGCGATGATAATCTTTCCATTTCGCTAAAAGTATCTTTCTCTTCACTATTATTACTAATACCTATAATTTCAAAATTAGTATAAGTAGTTTTGTTCAATATAGACTCAATGCACATAGTGAGTAGCTCAGGCTTATCCTTAAATGGAATAATTATACTAACTAGTGGATTATCTATAATTTTATATTTAACTCTATATGTTCCAGGATATTTTCCCTCTAGCACCTCTGCATCTATATTTCTTCTTCTCATTACATTTTTCAAAGACCTAACTCCTGCTTCTTGTGCATAGGATTTATCATCAAAGTTAGTAGCTGTAGAACCAGGTATTTTTCGCCAGTGATACAAAACTTTTGATATGTGTGTTATTTTATCTGTATGTTCTAAAACTTTTAAATAAAGGTCATAATCTTGTGCTCCTTCTAAACCTACAGTAAAACCATTAACTTTTTGTATTAAATTTCTTTTAATAACACCTAAGTGACTTATGTAGTTTTGTGATAAAAACATATCAGGTGAAAAGTCAGGTTTAAAGTGTGGTGTAGTAAAAGTTCCATCCATTTCAATTTTATCTTCATCACTATAAATAAATTCAGCATTATATAAATTAATAGCTTTTACTACTTCATATAGAGCATTAGGTGTAAGTTCATCATCATTATCCATTAGTGCTATATATTCACCATTTGCTAATGTTAAAGCTTCATTTGAAGATCCTGAAATATTTAGGTTTTTTTCTAATAGTTTTATTTTTATTTTAGAGTTTTTTAACGATGTTAAGTATTTTAATGTTTTTTTATTTGTACTTTTATCATCTACTATACATAATTCCCAGTTTTTATACCACTGGTTTTCTATAGATTTTATAGCTAAATCTAGCCATTTAGGGTCTACATTATAAACAGGAATAATGATAGATATAAGTGGTTTATATTTAAATAACTTTATTTCTTCTTGTATCTCATTTGTTAATTTAGGTTCAATATACTTATATCCACTATTATTATCTAGTTCTTTCCTATTTATATTATTTTTAACTTCTATTAATGATTGTTTTATACCCTTATTTTTTACAGTTTTTATAAATTTATTGACCAAGTATGGATTTTTACTTATCTCTTTTTTTATTTCTTTAGCTATATTAAATTTTTTTGATAGGTAATATTCAATATAAGAAATACTAACTATTTCAAAATACTTAAGTTCAAATTTACCATTTGTAGTTATAGCATCCAATCGTAAATTATCTATTAATTTATCTGATATAATGTACTCTACATTTAATTGATTGGTGTTCCATATTATTGAATTTTTTTCAGAAAAAGTTTCATCTTTAGATTTATAAAATATTTGACTAGTGCTATCATTTTTTGTTTCTATATTTGATATTATTTTTAATATGTTTGATATTTTTGGAAGTTTTAGAATAATATTAGTATCACTATTTAAAGAAACTAAACTATTATTTTTAAAAATTGTATTTTCTATCTCTACTACTTTTGGATATATTGTTTTTCTAAATAAATTATTTTTTTTCTTATGTTGTGTTAATATCTCTTGTATATATAATTTTACTTTATTTTTCATTTAGAGCCTTTTGCAACTTAATTTTAAATATAGCATTATCTAAATCTTTTTCATTTAAGTTTTGATTTAGATTCTCTATCTCTTTAGATTTTTCATTTAAGTTTTGATTTAAATTTTCTATCTCTTTAGATTTTTCATTTAAGTTTTGATTTAAATTTTCTATCTCTTTAGATTTTTCATTTAAGTTTTGATTTAAATTTTCTATCTCTTTAGATTTTTCATTTAAGTTTTGATTTAAATTTTCTATCTCTTTAGATTTTTTATTTAAGTTTTGATTTAAATTTTCTATCTTTTTAGATTTTTCATTTAAGTTTTGTTTTGAATTCTCTATCTTTTGTGATTTTTCACTCAAATTTTGATTTAAATTTTCTATCTTTTGTAATTTTTTTTCTAAGATATTTTGATAAATATGAGAAAATTTCTCTTTTGCTAAATTACCAATGGCTATATACTCTATATCTATTTTAATTGTATTGATTTTATTTTTATTTATGGCTAAAAATATTTGTGGATCTATAGTATTAAAATAATAAATATTATCTTCTTGATAAAAAGCATTTGTATTCAGTATATCAAGTTCTTTATCATCTACTTTGATAAAATTTATTTTTACTATAGAATAATTATTTAAAGGATCAAACCTTATTAACTGAATATTTTTATAATATATTGTATCAAATATTATTATATTATTTTTAATATCATCTATAGATTTAATTATAGAATCTTTTTCAATAATTCCTTCTCCTATATCAATAAACAATTGTATAAAATTATATTCTCTAATAGCTATATTATCTTTTATATTTAAAATTTCTTTTTTATACTGCTTAGAATATTCTAAGTATCCTTTCTGAACTACTAGATTATTAATAAAGTTATTATCCATATCCTTAAATAAACTATTATCTTTTCTTTCAAATCTATAATATATATATTCAAGAGGTAAACTAAAATCAAAAACCCATTCATAATCTATAATATAAATATCATCATCTTTATATATAATATTTGAAAAAATTAAATCAATATTAGATACCCCATCAAAACAAACTTTTCCATCAAATTGTCTATAGTTAAAACTGCCAAAAATATCTTTTATGTTATCATTTATCATATTTTTATTATCAAATATAATAGTTTTAAAACTTTTATTTAATAGCTCTTTATACTCGTTTATAATACTATCTGCTTTTTTCTCATTATGTTTTAAAGCATTCTTATATTTTGTTTCTAAGCTAATACCATTTATAAATTCAAAAGTTAAACTATCATCTTCTTCATCTATAATTTTTGCTAATTTTACCTTAGGATTTATGATACTATTAGATAATTTTATATAGCTATCTTTCATATTTTTTAGGTGTACTATAGCCTCTTTACAAAGAGCTTGTTTTTTTACAAATTTTTCTCCATCTATTTCATATATAATAGTTTTTAATTGAAATTGTTTAGCTCTTTCACTATTATTTTTTATATATAATATTTTCATTTATTCTCCACATACTACTAAAAATGAATTTGCAAAAAAAGGAAACTGATTATTTTTGATGATTCCTTTAAACGCTTCTAGTTCACTAAAAAGTTGATATCTATCATTATCAAAATTTGGTGCATTTGATAGTAATGTATCTTCAGTTGGAAGATTATAATCACTATATATTTCAAATGGCATTTTATAGTCAGGATGTGGATAATAAAACTCTTGTAATGAATATCCACTATTACTTAATAAATCTTCTAACTCTTTTTTACCAAAAGTGCGTACACTATCATTACCTATATAGCCTGTAATACTATCAAACTCTTTACCTGTATGATCCTCTTTAGCTCCTGCAAAGTATTTAAGTCCATATCTATTTTCTATAGCAATTATTAATTTTCCATTAGGCTTCAATAATTTCTTTATTTTAATTAAAAAATCTTTATATGGATTTTTAGTATATGTAAAACTACCAGCATATTCTAGCACTCCTATCAGAGTAATATAATCAAATTTTTGAGTAAATTTTATATTATTTAGGTTTCCTACTATTATTTCAAGATTTGAGTATTGTTTATTTCTTTCGAGATTTATAGAGGATCTTTTTAGTGATAATTCTACTACTTTTACATCTTTTAAATTTTTACAAAAAACTTCTGTGATAGCTCCACAACCACCACCAATTTCCAATAAAGAACTATCTTTTTTAAATGGATACCAATTAATAATATTTTGTCTTATAGGTGATAAATGGTAGAGTATAGGCCATCTGTTATCCTTGCCTAATACTTCATCTATATCTTTATCACTTTTAACTATATCTAAAAGTTTATCTTCTATATCACCATCACTATAATAGTCTTTTCCTGAATAAAATTTTAGGTTTATATTAGACATTTGAATCCTTTATTTCAATATTACTTTTTAAATCATAAAAACCAACCATTTCTTCTATCCCAATGACCTCAAATAAAATACAATCATATAATCTATTATAAACTTCAATTTCACCTGTTTGTATATTAACACATCCTAAAGATAAACTATATTTTCCAATTTGTAAATTTGCTTTTTGTTTAAATGTGATTATTATATGAGTATCTTTTAGATAGATATTATTATTTATTATATTTTTCATATAAGTATTTGTACCAGTAATATCTAACCCTTTAATATCTTTAATGGTAAAAGCTAAGGTTGGTAAGTCCAAGTCTTCATTAAATTGTATTTTCATATAAATAGTAAATTCTTTATTATAATCTAATATTGATGATGGTGTATTTTTTTCATTAAATATACAATAGTCTATAATTTCAATCTTTTTATTTCCATAATTTAAAAGTTGATTATTATTAATCTGTTTTTTATATAGAATATCATAATTTATTATTTCTTTTTTTGTAATAGTTTTACTATTATTACTATAATTATTTGTCATGATTTGTTTAAATACATCAACCGCCTCTTTAGAAATTGATTCAATAACTTTATTACCAGCCTCAATTACAATAGCTTTTTGACAATATCTAATAATAGAATCTAATGAATGAGTAACAAATAATATACTAACATTATTTAATTGTAACTCTTCAAATTTTTTAAAGCATTTCATTTGAAATGCCATATCTCCAACACTTAAAGCCTCATCTACTATTAAAATATCAGGTTCTACATTAATAACCATAGAAAAAGCAAGTCTAGCAAACATTCCACTACTATATATTTTTACTTGTTGGTGTATAAACTCCCCAATATCTGCAAATTCTAATATAATATCTATTTTACTATCCATCTCCTCTTTACTAAATCCCATAAGAGTACCATTAAGATATATATTTTCTAATCCTGTCATCTCTGGATTAAATCCAGCACCAAGTTCAAGAAGAGAAGCTATTTTTCCATTTACTTCTACACTTCCACTTGTAGGGTTCAAAACACCTGTTATTATCTTTAACAGTGTTGATTTTCCTGCTCCATTCTTACCTATGATACCTACAGTTTCACCCTTCTTTATCTCAAAACTTACATCATTTAGTGCATAAAAATCATGATGATATGATTTTCTAAGAGGGTGAAGTGCTTCTTTGAGTCTATCTTGTGGTTTATCATATAGATGATAGATTTTTGTAAGATTATTTACTTTTATAGCTATATTATTATCCATTATAATACATCCGCAAAGTGTGGTCTTAATCTTCTAAAAGTTATAGCCCCTAAAGTAAAAAATAGTATAGTTACTATCCAAAAATATATAGTCATATTCATATCCTCCCAAAACCATTTATGATATATCATACTATTTCTATAGCCATTAATAATATATACCATAGGGTTTAATTCTATAATCCAACTGTATTTTTCTGGTACCATTTTCATTGACCAAAAAATAGGTGTAAGCCAAAATCCAAATTGTATAATGATAGATACAAATTGTCCTATATCTTTAAAAAATATTACTACTGAAGAGGTAATCCAAGATAAGCCTAATATAAGTACACTACTAGCCAAAAGATAATATATGATTTGTATCCAATATATACTAGGTGTATATCCATAATATATGAACATTCCATACATAAAAAAAATAAAGAATATATGTATAACTAATGCTGAAAGTAGTGGAATAATAGGAAGTAAACTTACACGGAAAACTACCTTTTTGACCAAAAAACTATTTGAAACAACAGAGTTAGTGCCATTTTGTAACCCTTCGGCAAAGAAAAACCAAGGAAACATTCCAGATACTAACCATAAGATAAAAGGAAAATCATCTATAGGTTGAGATTTGAAGCCTACTTGAAATACAAACCAAAAAATAAGTATCATTGCAGTAGGCTGAATAAATGCCCAAAAAATTCCTAAAAAGTTTCCAATATATTTTTGTCTAAACTCATTTTTAGTCAATTCTACCAATAATTTTCTATTTTGTAAAATAGCTTTTAAAAAATTTAGCAATTATCTTACCTTATATTTATTAAGATACCATTCAACAGTTTTAACTATTCCACTATCAAAATTCTCATCTGCTTTCCAATTAAGTTCATTTTCAAGTTTAGTAGCATCAATAGCATATCTTCTATCATGTCCAGCTCTATCTTCTACAAATCTTATTAATTCTTTATAACTTTTATCTGTTGGAACTTTTACATCTAATATAGTACAAATTTTATCTACAATTTGTAAGTTTGTTCTTTCATTTTTCCCACCAACGTTATATACATTCGCCTCTTTTCCATTATGATATACTAAATCTATAGCCTTACAATGGTCTAGTACATAAAGCCAATCTCTGATATTTTTACCATCTCCATATATTGGTATAGGTTCTTTTGCTAAAGCTTTTCTTATTATAGTCGGAATTAGTTTTTCATTATGTTGTTTTGAACCATAATTATTTGAGCAATTTGTTATTACAGTATTAAGTCCATAAGTCTCTTGATATGAGCGAACTATCATATCACTACTTGCTTTACTTGCACTATATGGAGAGTTTGGTGCATAAGGAGTATCTTCTGTAAATAAATCCGTCTCATTAAGTGTTCCATATACTTCGTCTGTTGATATATGATGAAATCTACATTGATTATATATTTCTTTGTAAGTAAAAGGTTTATCTAACCAATATTTATATGCTACATCAAGAAGTGTAAAAGTTCCATTGACATTTGTTTCGATAAATACACTAGGATTTTTGATTGAATTATCTACATGACTCTCGGCTGCGAAGTGAATAACTCCTTGTATATCGTATTCACTAAAAATAAACTCTACTAAATCACGATTACAAATATTACCTTTAATAAATTTATATCTTGAATTATTTTCACACTCTTTTAAGTTATCTAAATTTCCTGCATAAGTAAGTAAATCTAAATTTATTATAGAATAATCAGGATATTTATCTAAAACATAAGGAATAAAATTACTTCCTATAAATCCTGCTCCACCTGTTACTAAGATATTCATTATTTTCTCTCTCCCAATTCTTTTAGACAGTTATCTAATCCATCTTTCCAATAAGGCGAGATTATATCAAAAGTTTCTTTTATCTTAGATTTATTTAAAACACTATAATATGGTCTATCTACTTTTGTTGGATAATCTTTACTCTCTATTGGATTTATTTCACATTTTATTTTTGACATTTTTACTATCTCTTTTGCAAAATCAAACCAACTAACTACACCTTCATTTGAAAAGTTATATATCTCAATATCTATATTTGATATTTTTGGTAATATCTCTAATATAGTTGAAGCTAAATCTTTTGCATAGGTTGGTGTTCCTATTTGGTCATAAATTACATTAAGATTATCTCTATCTTTGGCTAATCTTAAAATTGTTTTTACAAAATTATTTCCATATTTACTATATACCCAAGATGTTCTTATTATGATGGAGTTTTTAGGGTTAATATCTATTAATGACTTTTCTCCATCTAATTTACTCTTTCCATATACTCCTATTGGATTTACAATATCACTCTCAATATACGGTTTATAATTTTTACCATCAAAAACATAATCTGTGGATATATGAATTAAATTAATATTCATAATTTTAGAGATATTTGCTAAATTTTTAACTCCAATATGATTAACTTTATATGCTAACTCTATATTATCTTCAGCTTCATCTACATTTGTATATGCACTACAATTTATAATATGAGTTATTTTATTATCTTTACAAAAAGTTTCTATATTATCTTTTGATGTTATATCTAGTTCAAGTTTTGTAGTAAAAAAGAAATTGTAAGTATAATTTATGGACAAATCTCTTATACTTTTTCCCAATTGTCCATTAGCCCCTGTAACTAAGATATTATACATAATAATTTACTTTGTAATCAAATAGTTCTTTAGTATTTTGAAGTTTTGGTTGGTTTTTATCTTTATCTGATAATTTAATTTGATTATTTTCTAAAACCCAATCTATTCCAAAATCATCAAAAGCTAATCCTCTATCGTTTTCTTGATTATAATAGTTATCCACTTTATAACTAAAAATTGTATCATCTTCTAAAACTATAAATCCATGAGCAAAACCTCGTGGGACTAATAATTGTCTTCTGTTTTCACTACTAAGTTCAACTGATACAAATTTACCAAAAGTAGGACTACCAACTCTAATATCAACAGCTACATCTAAAACTTTTCCTTTAATTACTCTTACCAATTTACTTTGAGCATAAGGATCTAATTGATAATGTAATCCTCGTAATACTCCTT
>Ga0256826_1000348_pt1 | contig 27646 bp, 32 predicted proteins | sample CV79metaG_FD_185975 | JGI IMG/M metagenome (GOLD analysis project Ga0256826, IMG submission 185975) | Hydrothermal vent microbial communities from East Pacific Rise, Pacific Ocean - CV79 | ecosystem: Environmental > Aquatic > Marine > Hydrothermal vents | place: Pacific Ocean: East Pacific Rise...
ATTGCTACGAGTGTAAACGGAAAGAGGTGGCTTTTAAAGACAAACGGATTGATCTTAAAAAACTTTTGGTTAAAGCCACGAATACCCAACCATAAGCCTAAAAATGCTTTAAACAGCAGCATCATCTGAAAAGTACTTAAACCATCTTCACTGATCTCACCAAAGACTTGAAAAAACATCCATATACCTGTTGCAACAGCCAAAAGAAGTGCATTGGGTACGACTTTACGAACATGGATCATAATAGCTTCACGTGCTTTAGCAGCACCTTCATCACCTAAAGTCTGTTTCATCTTAGAAAGAAAGAGAACATCGACAAATAAAAAGCCCCCATAAATGAAGACTGCAAAAAGGTGAATGGTATGTATGGTTAAGTAAAGGATGATAGACTCCATAAATTTTTTAGGAAGTATAACAATAGAAGTTTAGTCTGACATTGACACAAGTCAAATGACAAGTTTCTCCTCGGTTGTAATGTCATTATCATCTAATGCACTACTAGAATGTACCCGTTGTTTTAAGATATCCAACTTATGCATTAAAATCTCACTCGTCTCAAAAAGTTCATCGTAGTAGATCTTAACACGGGTTTGACCCTGTTCATCAAGATGTTTAGGTTGGGTACGTTCTCCCAATAAAAAGCGCTTTTCTCCAAAATAAAGATCAAACACTTTGGCATAAGTATCATGCCAAGCTTCATGCAAACGTGATATATCTTCTAAAAATTGTCCGGGGATATGCTCTTGTATATATGCGCCCTCCCCCTCTAGCCAATGTTGAAAGGTATTTTCCTCTGCTTCTAACTGTATGTCAGCTCTCTTAATATCAATATGATTTTTTAAAAGTTGTACCTTTTTAGTCTGTTTTTGAATGCATTTCATCATATCTGATAAATGATTTTCTATTACGGTCGTACTCATAATTTCTCCTCTAGGTGAGACTCCTTCACCCATCTCTTAATTATCATATATTGATATAGCTTTTAAAGCATTTCACTAAAATAACTTATAATTTTTCTTAATATTAGATTAACTTTATTATACATATACTGTTAATATATATTAAAACTAGGTGGTGTTTCTACTTGACTATAGGAAGACTCTATAATGATATGACAACCTTCAACTGTCAATATAAAATTCTATATGAATAAAGGATAAAAGATGGTTCGCCCTACACCCATAGATGAAGAGATCAAGTTAGATCCCAAAAAGTATATTGTCTCCAAAACAGATGACCGTGGCGTCATTGAGTACGGTAATGACTATTTTGTTGAAATTTCAGGTTATGCCGAGAGTGAGCTTATAGGTCAACCTCATAACATCATCAGACACCCTGACATGCCAAAGGTTATCTTTAAGCTTATGTGGGACCGTATTAGTGCTGGAGAAAGTATCTTTGCTATAGTTAAGAACTTAGCAAAAGATGGTCGATATTACTGGGTCATCACAGAGTTTGAATCCAAAGTAGACCCACTTAACAATAAGATCTCAAAATATACCGCTTTTAGACAAGCAGCACCAGCCAAAGTTGTTCAAGAGATCGCTCCATTATATAAAAAGCTTGTAGAGATCGAGGCACATAGTGGCATGGATGGTTCCGCAAAATATCTCATAGGATATCTTGAGGACAAGGGACAAAACTATGATGAGTTTATTGATGCACTTATTGGCAATAAAGGGATGTTTGCATTCTTTTTTAAAGCAATGAAAAAGTTATTTGGTTAATTCTTAATAAAAGAGTCAACCATTATTGATATCAAAAGATGCATAATATAACCTAAAAAACATATCATATATCACGCTTTAACTAGATTACGATTGCTATATACCGTTTACTGTTTTAACTAAAATAACCTTATTTATTATCTTGCTTTAAACTCTTTTTATATTAGAAGTGATTATTATACATATAAGTTTAACCATTAAAGGAATGAAAAATGAAAAAAATCTTACTTCTTGCACTGCTCTTATCACCACAACTTTTTGCAGATGACACAGCCCTTTTAGAAGATAAATGTGGCAGTTGTCATGCCACATCAAGCCATACTATTGGTAAGATATCAGAGATGAAAGCACCTCCAATGTGGGGTATGATGAAGATGGTAAACAAGCGCTATAGCAATCATGAAGAGGCTAAAGATTACATTCGTGGCTTTGTCTTTGAACCACATGAAAAGAACATGATCTTTCCACATGCTAGTATTGAACGTTTTGGTTTAATGCCGTCTCAAAAAGGTAAAATCACTACTGAAGAGTTAGAACGTGTTTTAAAAGTTTTATACCCATAAAGGGGTATCTCTTCATCCTACTATTTTCTGACACGTCCCGTAAAAGTACCTTTCTCATTTACGGGTACCACCTACTATAAACTCCTATATTACACACTATTTAGCTTTTTGACTTCAATTTATAAAGATACTTTCGTTTATCAATTTTTTATCACATTTTTCACTAAATTTAAAAGTATCAATATTGTCAAACTTTGTCAAATATGTGTTAAAGAAAGAGAAATCTTAATAAATACTACTAATTAATAGCATTTAAGAGTTATCAAAGATGTTAGTTAATACGATGTTATTAATGTGATAAGTTTTATTGAACTCTTATCACTTTGAATCTAAAGATGTTTACCAACATCTTAAACACAACTGGCATCTTTGTTAAGTTATAGATCACTTAACAAAGATGCCAAACTTTAGGAGAAAAGATGAAAAAGTCTGTGAAAAAACTTTTACCTCTTGCTTTAGGAACCGCACTCGCAACAACAGCACTTTCAGCTGCTGGTGGTGAGTTACAAAAGGTGATGAAAGCCAGAGGTCTTAGTGAAAATGATGTTATTCGTGCTGCAAAGACCTATAATCCAACAGGTGTACACGATGAATACGTTGTATTTAGTTCAGGAGGACAGAGTGGACAGGTAATCGTCTATGGTGTTCCTTCAATGCGTATTTTAAAATATGTAGCTGTCTTTACACCAGAGCCATGGCAAGGTTATGGTTATGATGTAGATAGTCTTAAGGTCTTACGCCAAGGTAATATTCGTGGCCGTGAGATTAACTGGGGAGATACACACCACCCTGCTTTAAGTGAAAAAAATGGTAAGTATGATGGTAAATGGCTAATTATCAATGATAAAGCCAATCCTCGTCTTGGTGTCATTGACCTTACTGACTTTGAGACCAAACAGATCGTTGTAAACCCTATTTTCAAATCAGCGCACGGTGGCGCTTTCTTTACACAAAACTCTGACTATATCATCGAGGCTGCACAGTATGCTGCTCCGTTTGATAACAACTACCATCCTATTGATGAGTATGCTGAAAGTTATCGTGGTGGTGTAACACTTTGGAAGTTTGATGCTAAAAAAGGACGTATTCAAGAGAAGTCTTCATTTACACTTGAACTACCACCTTATATGCAAGATCTAAGTGATGCGGGTAAAGGTGTGAGTGATGGTTGGGGTTTCACCAACTCATTTAACACTGAAATGTATACAGGTGGTATCGAAGTTGGTATGCCACCAAATGAAGCAGGTATGAGTCGTAACGATACAGACTTCTTACATGTTTACAACTGGAAAAAGTTAGCTAAACTGGCACAAAACAAGAAGAACTACAAGATGATCAACGGACATAAAGTCATTCCAATGAGTGTTGCCGTTAAAAATAATGCCCTATTCTTGATTCCTGAGCCAAAATCACCACACGGTGTTGATGTCTCTCCAGATGGTGAGTACATCACAGTCTGTGGTAAGCTTGATACACATGCTTCAATCTATAAATGGAGCAAGATCAAAAACCTCATTAAGAAGAAAGATTATATTGGACACGATCCTTATGGTATTCCTATCTTAGATCTTAAAAAATCACTTCATGGACAGGTTGAACTAGGCCTTGGGCCACTACATAATCAGTACTCTAATGTTGATGGTGAGATCTATACGTCACTCTATGTTGATTCACAGATCGTGAAGTGGAACTACAAGACACTTAAAGTACTTGACAAAGAGAATGTGCACTACAATGTAGGTCACCTCTGTGGTATGGAAGGAAAATCTGCTGATCCTCAGGGTAAGTATATTATCTCTCTTAACAAGTTAGCGATCGATCGTTTCCAAAACGTAGGACCGTTACATCCACAAAACCACCAACTGATCGATATCAGTGGTAAGACTATGGATCTGTTAGTAGATATGCCACTTCCACTTGGTGAACCTCACCAAGCTGTAGCAATTCGTGCTTCTAAACTGCATCCACATGTACGTTATAAGATGGGTACAAACTCTAAGACAGGTAAGATCCATAAAGGAAAAACACTTGCAGGTCAAGAGAAGATCGTACGTAAAGGTAAAAATGTTTATGTCTACGCAACATTGGTACGTTCACACATCAATCCTGAACGCATCACAGTTAACAAAGGTGATAATGTCACGATCTATATGACCAACCTTGAGCGTGCACAAGATGAGACACACGGCTTTACAGTTGACCATTATGATGTACACGCATCACTTGAACCAGGTGAGACAGCAGAGATTAACTTCACAGCAGATATTGAGGGTGTTTTCCCTTACTACTGTACAGAGTTCTGTTCTGCACTTCACCTCGAGATGATGGGTTATATGATGGTTAAAGACCCAAATAAGAAGTATGTCAGTGCGAACAAGCTTAAGATGAAGTCTATGAGTCCTACTGAGCTGAAAGCTGAGTACGATAAGACTGTCGCGGTCAATGATGCAACTGATGCTGTTATTCAAAGCGTTGTAAAGTTCTTAAAAGACAATCACTACGAGAAGCACCCAAGTGTTGCTGCTCTGGTAACAGATGCCTTTGATCAATACAACCAGATTCCAGGACAAAAGAAGAAAGCTGATGCTGCTGTCAAAGCAGGTGATCTTGATAAAGCAATCTTATTTGAGAACATGATCTGGCAGCTACAAGTTAAGACTGCTGATGTTGGTATTCGTGCGAAAGATACATTGGTATCAATCATCGCAACGAAGAAAACAACAGCTCAAGAACGTGGAGAACGCGCCTTTGGTGAAGGTGGTTGTAGTGGTTGTCACGTTATTGGTAAGGTCAGTTCTGGACCAGACCTAACAGGTGTATTACAACGTCATGAAAATGGTGAAAAATGGGTCAAGAACTTCATTATGAAACCAGAAAAAATGTACAAAGATCCTTATATTAAGGGGATGATCGACTACTTCAACCTCAAGATGCCTAACCAGCATATGAGTGAGGCTGAGACTAAAGACATCATCGAATACCTTAAGTGGATCGAAGATAATGCCAACCTTTTCTAAGCCTCTGGCTTAGAAACTCAAGAAGAAGTTCGCTTCTTCTTCTCTTTTGTTGACACTTATCAACACAAACCCGACAAATATATACTATTATTATTTTAACTATAAGAATGAAGAAATCAGCGTAGTTAAACTACCCCTATTTCTCTATTCTCAATGAAAAGGAACACCATGAACTCTAGTCTTTTCAAATCAAAACTCTTTGCTTCTGTAGCACTACTGCTTCTCCTCATCGCTTTTGTATTTCCAATGATCGCTTTTCATAGCACACTAAATAAAGTAGATAATGATCAAGTAGCAGAGATCTCTCCACTAGCAGCATCGACTTGGAATCTCTATAATGAAGGACGCTATAAAAGTGTCTCTACACCTAAAGAGGCACATAATGATCTCTTTAAGATGATCGAAGAGTCTTCTGAGATCGGTGTTGCTTCTTTACCTATCTGGGCCGTTTCACTTGAAGCACCCAACTACCCTAAAGAGGCTTTTCCTCAAGGTATTCCCGTCTACTTTCACTTTGATGGCTTTAGTGGTGAAGTTCATGAGATGAACACGATCAACCACTATGTTGGTATGGATCCTATGTGGATTGGTGGTACATTTGAGCGTGAGATTGGTATCTATGCCCTATTGATTCTCTCTTTAGGGATTATCTACTTTATTGCGTATAACATCCCCATCTTTAGCTATATAATGTTGATTCCAGGCGCACTACCACTACTTTTCATTGCAGATTACTCCTACTGGCTCTACTGGTTTGGGCACAATCTACATGACTGGGGTGCTTTCAAGATCAAGCCTTTTATGCCCACCGTATTTGGTGATGGTAAGATTGCTCAATTTACAACACACTCGTATCCAACCATTGGTTTTTACATTCTCTTAGCGATCTCACTACTGAGTATTTTAGCCTTTTTTGCCCGTCAAAAAGGGCTTAAACTTGAACAAGAAGCTTAAGGTTTTATGATGAAAGCGATGCTCTTAACGCTACTACTTTTACCAGTACTGTTAAATGCGAGCACACTTCAAAAGGTGATCAACCAAGCACCTGAGGGTTCTATCATCAAACTTCCCGCTGGACTCTACAGTGGAAACATTGTCATCAACAAGCCCCTAACCATCATAGGTAAAGAGCCTGGAGTCATTATTGATGGTGGGGGTGAAGGGACAGTCGTCACCATAAAAAGCTCTTATGTCACATTAAAGAATCTCACCATTCAAAACAGTGGTGAACGTCACGATAGACTTGATGGCGCCATCCGTCTTATTGAGGGAAAGCAGTGTGAAATTAGTGATTGTGATATCAAAGAGACCCTTTTTGGTATTGATCTACAGATGATGCGTAACAGTATCATCAGAAACAACACCATCACCTCAAAAGAGCTTCCTTTAGGGCTACGTGGAGATGGTCTACGTCTTTGGTACTCTAATGACAACATCGTCGAAGGCAATAAGCTTTACCGTTCTAGAGACATGGTCGTATGGTACTCACATGGCAATCAGATCCTCTCAAATAGTGCAGAATATTGCCGTTACTCACTACACTTTATGTACGCGGGTAAAAATTATGTACATAATAACCGTTACCAATTCAACTCAGTTGGAATCTTTTTTATGTACTCCAAAGATACAATTGCCACAGGTAATATCATTAAAAGCTCTCTTGGTGCAACAGGTATGGGAATCGGGCTTAAAGATGTCTCTAACTTTACACTAAAAGACAACACCGTCATCTACTGTGCGCAAGGGATCTATATTGATCGTTCACCTTTTGAACCAGGTACCCACAATTGGATCGAATCCAACAAAATCCTTTATAATGCAGAAGCGCTTCATTTTCACTCACTTAGTGAAAATAACATCATAAAAAATAACACCATTCAAGGTAATATTGAAGATATTGTTAATGACTCACGAGGGTCAAAGACCAATGAAAATGAGATCGCAGGCAACTACTGGGATAACTATCAAGGCTTTGATAAAGATGGTAATAATATCGGAGATACACCTCATAAGGTCTATCAGTATGCCGATCAACTTTGGGTCTACAATCCAGATGTCAAGTTCTTTTATGGCTCACCTGTCATCTCACTACTTAACTTTTTAGCGAAGCTAGCACCATTTAGTGAGCCACTTTTCTTACTTGAAGATCCAAAACCAAAAATGCAGGCAAAGGGGTAAATAATGGCTAAGGTAAAAACAGACAGACGCGACTTTGTGAAGTACTCCACACTTGGTATCTTTGGAGCCGTCTTAGGCGCAGGTGTTGCGTTAAGCCCCTTCCCCTTACAAGCAGAAAGTCGTCTACGTCCACCAGGTGCGGTTGATGAAAAAGAGTTTTTAGGTCTGTGTATCAAGTGTGGTCAATGTGAGCAGGTCTGTCCCTATCACTCTATAAAACTTGCAGATATGGTGATGGGTCATGGTGTTGGTACACCTTATATTGATGCATCAATAAGAGGTTGTTATGCTTGTGAAGCTGTCCCATGTGTACTAGCTTGTCCAAGTGGCGCCCTAGATCACAGTTGTGAAAAAGCTGAAGATATCGAGATGGGCATCGCAGTCTTGGCCTTTCCTGAGAAATGTATTGCAATGACAAACACCCCACTGCCTGAGGGCTACAACATCAAAATGCACAAGTTCACAGATGCACAACGTAATGTTACCCACCTTGAAGAAGAGCTTATTGAGAAACTTGACAGTTTTGAAGACCAGCAGTGTACGCTCTGTGCAGATATCTGTCCTATCTCCAACCCTATGAGTGCCATTGCCATGGTCTCTGATGCTGGAGGGGGCATGCGACCAGAGATCTATGATGGATGTATCGGCTGTGGCGTTTGTGAAGAGGTTTGTCCCACTTCAACACCAGCGATCATCGTTAAACCACGGGTGAGTTACACCCAGCAATATGAATTAGAAGCTTAGGAGCTATATAGATGAAAAGATCAATAACCACGACCATATTACTAAGTTCTATCAGCCTCATCACTGCTCTATCCCTTGGCGGATGCAGCGAAGACAAACAAGAGACAACTCCAGAAATGACTCAAAATGTCTCTTCTTCAAAGATAGAAGTTGTTGCTAACGCAAACTCTAACGAGATCAAAGTCAAAGAACGTGATCATAATGGTTCTACTAACAATAGTTACTATTATGACTACAACATCAAGTCATCTTATAGTGAAGATGTTGTACCTGCAAATGAAGATGCTAGTGTTCGAGTCCATGCCCGCTCAGCTATTGATGCCAATATGCATGTGCGTAGTCCTTATGAAGAGGTTCAGGTCTCACTAATGGTCAAGCGTCTAAGTAAGAACTTTATTGTTAAATGTTCTGCTTGTCATAATGACTATGCCAACGGTGTTATTGGTCCCTCTTTACTTGGGAAAGACTCTAACTACATCTACAACGCAATTGCTGACTTCAAAAGTGGTAAAAAAGAGAATGTCCTGATGAAAGACCTCATCAATAACATGAATAATCAAGAGATTCGCCAAATTGCAGATGAGATCTACAACTTTAACTTAGAATTACAAAAAATGAGGAGCCAATCATGAAAAATATCTTAGTAGGTTTTGCCACCTTTTTCATCATCGCATTAATGGTCTTAACCTTTATTCGTGGAGGTGCTTACCAAGGAGGTGAACACGCTAAAGTCATTGAAGATATGGGAGACAAAGTTGCAGCTCAAAGCTCTTCATTTACCGATACTCAGGACAAAAGTGACCGTGAAAAAGAGCAAGAACAACTTCGCGCACTTCGTGATAAAGCGGGTAATGTAGGCGCCTTTAAAGTTTCCAACGCTTATAAAAACAAGTGTGCTTCATGCCATGGTGTCAACGGAAGTGGTATACAAAATGGTAAAAAGCTTATGGGTCCTAAACTCTTTGGACAAAGTAGTGATGAGATCTACACCAAACTTGAAGATTTTAAAGCAGGTCGTAAAGAGAACATGATCATGAAGGGTCTACTACTAAACCTCTCCAAAGAGGATCTCAAGACCTTTGCAGATGAGATTGGTGCCTTTCCTACAAAAGCACAAGCACTCAAAGACGAACAGTAATACGTCACTAAGAAGGAGAGACAATGGATAAGTACAACCATAGAGAGACCATAAAAAACACCAGTTTTCTCTCTACATTCATAGATACGACCAAAGCAGGAAAACGCTTTTTGAGTTACCGCTCTAAACGGTGGATCCTTGTGATCTCTATACACCTGCTCTTTTTTCTCTCATTTGCTGTAGATGTACAGGTCTTAGAAGGGACACTTAGCGGTTCACGTTTTTTAGGCTTTCATCTTATTGACATCTATACAAACATGCAAGTGGCCTTAGCAACCTACCATATCCCGATCAACATGGTCATTGGTACGGTCACCATCATCATCTTTTACATGTTAGTAGGCGGGCGTTCATACTGTTCATGGGTCTGTCCTTATGGTATCTTAAGTGAGATCGGTGAAAAATTTCACAACATACTTGTTAACAAAAAAATCATCAAGTCTCGTAAGTTTGACCATCGCATCCGTTACCTCTTTTGGAGTATCTTCTTGATTACCTCATTTACAAGTGGGTACTTGGTGTTTGAGAGTATCAATGTCGTTGGTATCATGTCACGTGCGATTACTTATGGTTGGTCTTTAGCCCTTGGCTGGGTCGTGATCGTCTTTTTGTTTGAGGTCTTCTTCTCACGTCGTGCTTGGTGTACCTACATCTGCCCTATTGGTACCACATATGGAATGATTGGTAAGGTCTCTGCACTTCGTATCGAGTGGAATGATAACTGTGACCACTGTATGGTCTGTCATGATGTCTGTTTTGAGAACCAAGTCCTTGAGATCACTAAGGCGAAGTATGACAAACAGCGTGAAGAGAAAAAGATCACCCATGAGTATATTACAGGGGCAGACTGTACCCTTTGTGGACGCTGTATTGATGTCTGCCACGAAGATGCACTCAACTTCGACTTTAGACTTAAAAGCTTGGTATAAAAGGATAACTGTGATAGAGATCAAAAACCTGACAAAAACATTTGGAAGCACCCACTCACTAGATGATGTTAGCATCAACTTTGAGACCAATGAAAGTATTGCACTTATGGGGGCCAATGGGGCAGGAAAGACAACGCTGATACGCTCTATACTTGGCTATTATCACCCTACAAGTGGGAGTGTTGCCATTAATGGCATAGACCCCATCAAAGAGCGCACTAAAGTACTTCAAGACATTAGTTTTGTACCCCAACTTCCCCCTCCCATTAAACTCTCACTAGAGGAGTTGATGCACTATATCAGCGTGAGTGCTCATGTTGACAAAGAGCTTATACGTCACTATGCTAACGAGATGAAGCTTGATCTTAAAACCAATCTCTCTAAATCATTTTTTAAACTTAGTGGCGGGATGAAACAGAAGATGCTTATTGCCATCTCTTTAGCTAAAGAGAGCAACATCATCATCTATGATGAGCCTACTGCCAATCTTGATCCTAAAGCAAGAGATGACTTCTATAGACTGCTCAAACAAAATGAACAAGAGAAGGTCCTACTCTTTGTCACCCACCGCCTTGAAGAGGTCAAAGAACTTGTCAATCGTCAAGTTTATATGGACATGGGTAAGGTAGTATCTGATGAGAAGATACAAAGAGGACATCATGAATAACCTGCTACTTATCGCCTACTTAGATCTTAAAGAGAGCATTAGAGCCAAATGGTTTTTGATCTACTCACTCGTCTTTGGTGGCCTTATCGCACTCTTTTTCATTGCAGGAGTCACCGAGTCTCAAGTGATGGGTTTTAGTGGCCTGAGTCGACTACTTTTGATGTACATCCAAGTCACCATCGTCATCTTACCAATCTTTATCTTGATCACCACAGTACGCTCCATCTCAGGAGACAGAGACAACCATATCTTAGAGTATATGCTCTCTTTTCCCATCTCACTCAAAGCTTACTACTGGGGTAAGATTATTGGTCGTTTTGTCACTGTCTACCTACCCGTTATCTTTGCGATGATCATTGCGATCATCTATGGTGTTATCCAAGGAGCGGCCATTCCGTGGGCTATCTTCTTCTTATATACGGGCTTACTGTTTGCCCTCTCATCAGCCTTTTTGGGTATCGCCTTTTTTATCTCCTCTTTTGTTAAGTCATCAGAGGTGGCACTAGGCATCGCCTTTTTTGTCTGGATCTTTATGCTAGCGTTCATCGACATCGCACTGATCTCTTTGATGATGCAAAACCGTCTTGATGAGATGCTTATCATCTCCATTGCACTAGCCAACCCTATGGAAATTTTCAGAGTCGCAGCCATCAGCCTCTTTGATCCACAACTCACTGTTATGGGACCTGTCGCTTTTTATATCTTAGATAGCATTTCACAGATCACTTTTGTAGTGCTCTCTATCCTCTACCCTATCACCCTCGGATTACTGTTTGCCTTTTTTGGCTTTATTATCTTCAAGAAAAAAGATCTTGTTTAGGAGTCTATGATGCGTCGATTACTTTTAATGTTACTACTAAGTGCTTCGGTACTATTTTCGGGTGAGCTTTTAAAACCTTATGAGCCTTATCTGATGGACTATGATAAAGAGACAACGGGTCTTGTTCGTCATCTGAAAGTCTATAAAGAGCCCAAATGGGTCGCTAAGATCTCACTAAAAAATGGTAAGAAAATCTTCTTTTGTAGCCCAAAGTCAATGATAGAGTTTTACCACCATCCTGGTAAATGGTTTGATGTGGGTGTCAAAAGTGAGGGTGACTTCAAACAGATCTTAGTGACAGATTATGAGACATTAACACCTGTTAATGCCAGAGGGGCTTTCTTTGTTTATGGTTCTAACGTAACTTCACCTGCAGGTGATGACCTGGTTGCCTTTGCCAAGTATGAATCAGCCCGACGCTTTGCTGATGCACATAAGGGCAAACGTATTCTTGCCTTTGCTGAGATCAATGCTGCCCTCATTAATCTTTTAAACGGAAGGATCTAAGATGGCAGTCACTCCTATTGATGAAGAGATCATCCTCGATCCCAAACGTTATATCGTCAGCGAGACAGATGCTAAAGGAAAGATCACCTACTGTAATGACTACTTCATTGAAGTGTGTGGATATAGTGAAGATGAGTTGCTGGGTAAGCCTCACAGCATTATTCGCCATCCTGATATGCCTCGTGTTGTCTTTAAGCTTCTATGGGAGACCATCTCTCAAGGCAAAAACATCAACGCTGTTGTCAAAAACTTGGCTAAAGATGGGCGTTACTACTGGATCTTTACAGAGTTTGAGTCACGTAAAGATACCGATACAGGAGAGATCATAGGCTATCATGCTTCACGAAAAAGCATCTCTCCTCACGTCATCGAGATCATTGCAGAACTCTATAAAGAGCTCTTAACGATTGAGAAGCTAGAAGGGATAGAAGCAAGTGAGACCTACCTCGTCAACTTTTTAAAAGCAAAAGGCGATGAGATAGAGTTTGCAGATATCATGGAAGAGATCCACCGTTTCTACTAACGTATCATGCTTAAAAGCGCCCTCTTTCTCACCCTACTTCTTCTGCAAAGTCTCTGGGGTGCTAATCTACAAAACATCATCAACAATGCTCCCGCTTACGCCACCATAAAGCTACCTAAAGGGCGCTATTATGGAAACTTTATCATCAATAAACCCCTTACCCTTCTAGGCAAAGAAGCGGGGGTTATACTCGATGCCAACCAAAGTGGTACCGTCATTACGATCAAAAGTCCTCATGTCACTTTAAAAAATCTCACCATTACCCACAGTGGTCAGGCCATGCAATCTTTAGACAGTGGTATCTTACTAGATGATGTACATCACTGTAAGATCATAAAGTGTCAGATCATAGATACACTTTATGGTATTGATATGAAGATGGCACACTACACAGAGGTGCGTCACAATCTCATTCGCTCCTATACACAAACGCGTCCTTTTCGTGGTGACGCCATTAAGATCTGGTATGCTCATCACAACCTCATTGAGGACAATACCATACAAAAGAGTCGCGATGTCACCCTCACCTACGCCCACTTCAACACACTACGTCATAACCACTTTGAAGAGAACCGATTTGCTACACATATCTCTTTAAGTCATGACAATCTCATCGAAGCAAACAGTTACCGCTACAACAGTGTCTCCATCATGCTTATGGGTGCAAAAAAGACAAGCATTATCAATAATGAGATCTTAAGTTCAAATGGAGCAGCAGGCATCGGTGTTGTACTCAAAGGAGCCCATGACCTTCAGATGAGAAAAAACCGTATTAGTTTTAATGCTAAGGGAATCTTCATCGATACGAAGATGAGTGAAGAGCAGATGCAACGCCACATCTCTTACAATACGATCAGTTATAACAAAGAGGCGATCCACTTTCATGCAGGCATTCAAAACAATACCCTCACCCATAATACCTTTATAGGCAATATTGATGACATTGTTCAAAGCACTCAAGCAACCTTAACCAAAGATAATCTCATTGCCTATAACTACTGGGATCATTACAGTGGTTTTGATCGCGATGGTGATGGTCTTGGTGATAGCACCCATCAGATCTATCAGTATGCTGATCAACTGTGGCACTATAACCATAAAGTAAAATTCTTTTATGGTGCACCTATCATGGGGATTTTAAACTTTATCTCACGCTTGGCACCCTTTGTTGAGCCTATCTTAGTCATTGAAGATCAAAAGCCTCTTATGCAGCCAGAACGCCCTTAACTACCTGCTTCTAAAATGCGTTGACGAACACGTTCAAAGTCTAAGACCTCTTTACCTTCTTTGATATCACTACGTTTTTGGTGCGCACCAAAGCCATAATCCATAGGGGTAACATTACCACTATCATAATACGCTTTTCGAGCATCAATCCACGCTCCACTCTCATTATCATTGATCCAGATGATGGCTTCATCTGCCCATGGAATCTTCTCATCTTCAAACCATAATACCGCACATCCAAGATCATCAAACATATAACTTTTTCCACTTTTTGGATCTTTAACTTGTACCGTATTCATACGATCACTCACGACCATCACACAACGTGCACACATATCGCGATCCCAGTGGACCTCACTCATCGCACTGTTATCACGCTTCTCACAGCCACTAAAGCTCATACTTACAAGTAAAAATGTCACTACAGATAAGAGCTGTTTCATTAGCGCTCCTTCAGACAATCAGCTTGGCTTACATCAAAATGGAACAGTTCCTTATGGCTTTGAGCACTTAAGTAGATATAGCGTATCGCTATCTCCGCCTCTAAAAAACGTATCGAAGTTTTACAGATACCCAAAGTAACAGCCTCTTTCATACGAGAGTGATCCTCTTTGATCACTTGTGCATCACTCTTAGAACCTATGTTGATCTCAAAGATATAATCAATACGTTGCGTCTCACCCTTGATCTCTTTAAGTGTTGTAAAACGATCAATCTTTTGAGGCAGTTGGTCTGACATCTCTTGTACAAAAAGTGTTACAACCTTTTGATTTTGTTTTTTCATCTCATCACTCATATCAGCACTCCACAAAGAGAGTGTACTCATGAGTAAGATCATTAAAATATTGTTAACTTTATTCATCTTTAATCCTCTGCTAAAGCAGCTTTAACTGCTGTATTAAAATCAACAATCTGACCACCATGCTCACGCTGAAAAGTGATGGCATCTTTTTTACTCTTAAACGCGATCTTAGAGCGTCGTGACATTGTCCCCTTAACATCAGAGTCCATCACATAAAAAGCGTCAAGTGCTACTATATAGTGCTCAGTATGAGCATCTACCACACGCACACTACTCTTTTTATAGTGCCTATGGCTCATATCATGACTCATACAGGCCATAGAGCAGTATTGACTTTTTGATCCATCATTAAGTGTAGCAATATGGCTGGTCTTATAAAAGTGCTTGATCAACATTCCACACATCGAACAACTACCCGTTGCCGAACCTTGATCAATCAACACAGGTGTAGTGCTTGCACCTTTAGAAAAAGAGGCCGCATTAAGGCCACCAACCCCAACAAACAGTATAAAAAGCAGTATGGTTATATTTTTCATCATATAATTCTCACTTACAATATAGATTTGTTCATTTTATCAATATCTTAAAATAACACTGTTGACACAAGTCAAAAGCTTTGACAAACATCAAAGATATTAACACCACATCATTGTAAAATCTTGCAACAGGAGTGAAGATGAAAACAGCCCTACTACTAATCACTATGATCATATCACTACAGCTCTTCGCCAATGAGTCAAAGGTATGCCAAAAGTGCCACCCCATCATCTATGATGAGTATTATGATTCATCTCACCGTAAAGCATCTACAGTCAATAACCCCATCCATAAAGCTTACTGGGAAAAGATCAGCACACAAGAGCGTCCCTACAGTTGTGCAAAGTGTCACAGTCCAAGTGATCTTAAAACACTTAACACGCAAAAGCTTCATAACAATGCCATACAAAGAGAAGAGCCCATCTCTTGTACCTACTGCCATAGCATCAGTGATGTCAAAAAAGAGGCGCACCATAATACCAATGTATTAACTCAAAAAGAGCGTGAGTTCTACACGGCTGAAAAAGCAAAACGTGGTAGTAATACCGCAAGTTTTAAAAAAGAGAGTAGCTTCTTTGGTCTGGTTACTGTCTCTAAAAGTTCACCCTATCATAAGATCGACTATAACAATGAAAACTTTTATAACGGCAATGTCTGTATGGGGTGTCACTCTCACGCGACTGATGATCATGATTTTGATCTATTGATGTTAGATGCTTTGATTAGCAAAGAGGACAAAAACAACTGTATTAGCTGTCATATGCCCCAAGTCATGGGCTCAAAAGTAACTTTAAAAGAGAGTAAGACACACGCTTATCATGGCATCGCTGGAATATACCATCAAACACAGAAGATGGGCGATTATGTTGATATCACCTTACAACCCACATCTCAAGGTTTTAGCATCACCCTTCAAAACCAAGCCAATCATGCTCTTTTTGGACAAGCGATGCGAGAAGGTGTTTTAAAAGTCACGATTTATAGAGAAGGTAAAGAGATAAACTTAGCACCTTATATCATGAGCAGAGTCTTGGGCAGCAGTGGTAAAGAGGTCCCTGCTTATAGGGCTACTGAAACCCTTAAAGATACCCTACTTTATGCTAAAAAAGAGATCAACTATAGCACGACCCTGCAAAAGGGTGATCAGGTAGAGGTACTACTTGGTTTCAGACTGATCTCGCACAAAGCGGCTAAAGATCTTGGACTTGAGAGCAACAAAGAGCTTAGTAAGTTTAGAGTCATGAAAAAAGAGCGTTTTACGCTATAGTATTTTTTATTTTTATGTATACTCAGCTTAAAACTTAACAAGGACAAATATGAAGACAATGACCTGTAGAGAACTTGGTGGTGCCTGTGACAAAGCTTTTAGTGCTGAAAGCTTTGATGAGATCGCACAACTGAGCAGACAACATGGTATGGAGATGTTTCAAGCTCAAGATGCTGATCATCTTGCAGCAATGGAGAAGATGAAAGGGTTGATGCAAGACCCTATGGCCATGCAAGCATGGTTTGATCAAAAAAAAGAGGCCTTCAACGCTTTAGCTGAAGATTGATATATCTAAAGAGCTACGACTCCGTACGCTCTTTCTCATAACGTAACATCACACTATCAACCCTACCCAACTTTGCTTTTACACTTTTTCTGATACCAATCAAGATGGCTAAGAGTGCTTCTGCCTCTTGAGAATCCTTATCTTCATAAAACTTATAACGTAGCGCAAATTGTCTACCAATGACTTTGAGGTAAGAAGGGCTAAGGGTGTCAAGATCACTCAGTTGAAGTTCTCCATTGAGAAGTTGTAATACAGTGTTATTGATGTTCATATGAGGTACTTTAAAAAGAGGCTACCCACAGGTAGCCAGAAGGGTTGAAAGATTAGATATCTTGTTCGATCACTTTAGCAAACTGACCAAAGTAGACTTTATCAAGATCAGCTAAGCTCATCTCAACATCATTAACTTTAATGTCATTGCCACCAACCGTTCCGATCTTCTCACATGCAAGACCATGAAGTGCTGCTTCAAAAGCCGCTGCATTTTCAGGAGCGACTTCGATGATCGCACGACTCATTGTCTCACTAAAGATGTCACGACTGTCATCTACACTAATGTTAACATCACAACCAAAGCCACTCGTTGCAGCCATCTTAGCAAGTGCAATCATCGCACCACCCGAACTAAGATCTTTAGCTGCACTCAAGATACCTGCTTTATTGTTCTCAATAACAAGGTCCCATAGTGCCAACTCTTTTTTGTAGTCAATCTCAGGAAGTTTACCTTCAACCACACCACACACCTCTTTCATGTAAAGAGATCCACCAAACTCACTCTTTGTCTCACCCACTAGGTAAAGAAGGTTCCCCTCTTTTTGGAAGTTAGACATCAAGACCTTCTCTTGATCATCATTCACACCCACTGTAGCAATCGATGGTGTTGGAAAAACTGATGTACCATTAGTCTCATTATAAAGAGAGACATTTCCACCAATAACAGGTGTATTAAGCTCAGAACATGCCTCTTTAATACCCAAACAACCCTCAGCAAACTGCCACATTACTTCTGGGTTCTCAGGGTTACCATAGTTCAAACAGTCTGTAATAGCAAGTGGACGTGCACCACTCATCGCTACATTACGACCCGCTTCGATGACAGCTGCTGCAGCACCCCCTTTAGGGTCTACGTAACAAAAACGTACGTTACAGTCAGAACTCATCGCCAATGCTTTACCGTTCTCTTTAACACGGATCACAGAGGCATCAAGTTGACCCCCTTTTTTGATCGTGTTAGTCTGTACCATTGAGTCATACTGATTGTAAACCCATGACTTGTCTACCACTTCCATAGAAGCAATCATCGTCTCAAATGCTGACTGGTTGTCAACCTTATCAAAATCATTGATTGTTGTAGTCGCAATACCATCTAAATACGCTGGACGTTTGGTAGGACGATCTAAGATCGGCGCCTCTTCAGAGACAGGGTCAACAGGAACCTCAGCACACTTCTCGCCTTCCCAGAACAACTCCATATTACCTGTCGCTGTCACTTCACCAATCACAGCTGCGTCAAGGTCCCACTTCTCAAAGATATCGATGATCGCTTGTTCTGAACCTTTTTTGGCACAGATAAGCATACGCTCTTGAGACTCAGAAAGCATAAAGTCATAAGGAGTCATGTTCTCTTCACGAGCAGGTACTTTATCTAGGTGCATGATCATACCAGAACCAGAACGTCCTGCCATCTCAAATGAACTTGAAGTCAGACCCGCAGCACCCATATCTTGGATACCTACAACATAGTCTGTCTTGAAAAGCTCAAGACAGGCTTCAAGAAGAAGCTTCTCTGTAAATGGATCACCTACTTGTACCGTAGGACGAAGGCTCTTAGACTCTTCTGTAAATGAGTCCGAACTCATCACAGCACCACCCAGACCATCACGACCTGTCTTTGATCCAACATACATTACAGGGTTACCAATACCCTCTGCTTTTCCGTAAAAGATCTCATCTGATTTTGCAATACCTAGGTTAAACGCATTTACAAGGATATTTCCGTTGTAACACTCATCAAAACTGATCTCTCCACCAATCGTTGGAACACCCATACAGTTTCCATATCCGCCAATACCTTCAACAACACCACGTACTAAGAAACGTTGGTGCTTGCTAACATCATCACTATTGGTGACATTACCAAAACGAAGCGCATTTAAGCTGGCTACTGGACGTGCACCCATAGTAAAGACATCACGCATGATCCCACCAACACCTGTAGCCGCACCTTGGTATGGCTCAATGAAAGAGGGGTGGTTATGACTCTCCATCTTAAAGACAGCCGCATAACCATCACCAATATCAATAACACCAGCATTTTCGCCTGGACCTTGGATAACCCATGGTGCTTTAGTCGGGAAGCCATTGAGGTGCTTCTTAGAAGATTTGTATGAACAGTGCTCAGACCACATTGCAGAGAAGATACCGATCTCAACAAAGTTAGGCTCACGACCTAAGATGTTTTTGATGTTGGCATACTCGAGTGCTGATAGCTTATGATCTTTTAGTATTTGTTCGATGTTCTCTAGTGGTTGACTCACATTGTGTCCTTGTTAAGGGCTTTGCAAGAGGCTTTTTTACGGCCCATTACAAAGATTTTTGGTTTTAAGACGCGATTATATCAAAAATATGTTTTATCTTCGATTTTTTATATCTATGAGAAGTTTTTTTGAAATTGTAGCTTTAAGAAAGTGGCTTATATTCTTAATCTTTTCTTATACTCTAGAACATGGTGGAATTTTACTCTACTCTGAAGAGTTGACACTTTACAATACTGCAATTACTATTTCACATATGGAGTATTCCCATCTTTTCAAAAACAGCACAATATGCATTTCAAATCGTTATCTTTATGTCAAGTGACCAAGAGCGTCTCTTCTCTGCAGCCTTCATTCATGAGAAAATCGGTATTCCCTACAAGTATCTTACAATGCTAATGACCAAACTTGCCAAGGCAGAACTATTGACAGTAACACGAGGACGTAATGGTGGATTTACACTGATACGTGATGTGGATCAGATCTTTTTAGTCGATATCTTAGATGCTATTGGAGAGAACACTTGTAAAAACTGTGCGTTTAGTGAGAATGAGTGTGATATCAATAATCCATGTGCATTACATGAACATTATAAGCACCCAAAAGAGGAGTTTGAAAAGATGTTGACCACCACAACCTTGGCTAAGATTGATGCCTCTTTATTGGCCAAACAATAAGCCCGAAGGCTTATCTTTAAACTCTTTTAGTCACTTCGAGCAGGTGATAACCAAACTGTGTCTTGATCGGTCCAACAACCTCTCCTACATCCGCTGAAAAGACAGCCTTATCAAACTCAGGCACCATCTGTCCTGGTCCAAACTCACCCAGATTACCGCCATCACGACTTGATGGACATTTTGAATGTGCTTGCGCTACAGTCTCAAACTTTGCGCCATTAGCGATCTCATCTTTAAGTTTTTGACACTCCGCTTCACTCTCTACTAAAATATGTCTTGCTTGTGCTCTTGCCATGAAAAGCTCCTTCATAAAAATTTGTAAAAGTATAGCGATGTTGATTAAACAAAACGACTATCGCTCCATATCCTCTTTATCAAACGTGAGCGCCACAACTATGATGATCACTACAAATATGATAATGACCCCTAAGTAAAAGTAAGCCATTAACTCTCTTTAGAGAAGAAGTTGATCTTATCACGCAGAAGTTCTCTAAAATCGTTACGATCACTCCCTGAAGCAAAATCTTTTTTAGGTATGAAGAGAGATTGTTCTAATGTATAGATTAAAAAGCCCTCTTCTACTTCGATCACTTTGATAATATCACTCCAACTCACCTGCTGTGTGTTACTTTCAATACCATTAGCATCAATATGCACACGTACCTTTTGGTTAGAGTGTGCGCTTCCTTTAAAGTGTTTACGCACCATCACCTTACGAATTTCCCAACGTAAAAGATACCAGTAAGCTAAAAAGAGTGTTGATAAAATCAAGATACCATAGCTATCATGTTTGAGTGCACCTACAACACCAAATTGCGCCAAAGCAATAAAAAACCAACCCAAATAACGTCGATAAGAGTGTTTAAACTCAAACTGATAAAAGCGTTGACTTGCCTTAAGAGCTAAAGGTAAATCCCAAATATATTGAAGTTCTATTGTTCTAGACATGCTCATCACAATCAGCAATAACTAAGTCTGCTTTTGAGATGGCACCCGTGGCGTCAAGTTGCTCGATCATAGCTTCAGTCTCTGTGTAGAGTGATTGAAAGGTCTCATTATTACGCTCATACTTCTGTCCCACACTCTTAGCATACCACCAAGCAAAAGCGATAGAGGTCGCAAACAGTGAATAAAGTTCCCATTGCCACTCTTTAAGATTCAACAAAATGATAAAGTACTGCACAGAGAACAAAACGATAAACTCTATAGAGAAGATAATAACAAGTGTTGAACTCTGCTCAAAGTCCAAAGTATATTTCTCAAGTTCACGCAGTTGTGCAAGGTTTTGGTTGATTTTTTGCGCTAAAAGAAGATCTTCGTTCTTTAGATGTTCTGCATCAATATCTCTGATATGAATATTGCTCAAGTTATACTCAACATTGATCTGTTTATAATCTTCTAAGATTTCAGGATGTTCAGAGATGACGTTTAAGACCTCAATCTCTTTGACACGCTCTTTACCCATGATCTTTTGAACATCTTGTAAGATCAAGTCGTAAAGACCCACACTCTTGATCTCTAGGGCGACACGAGGCATATGCATCATCATCTTAACCTTAGGCCTTAACTGCTACAGCTTCAGGCTCTTCTTCAACTGCAAGGCCATGACTTGCCACATCATTTGATGCTGGCATAAAGATACCGATGAGTCCTTTAAGACCCACAGACATGATAATGTTAAACAAGAAGATTACCCATGCCAAAAGAAGCATCGCACCACAAATACCCGCAAGGATCATGTAAGTGTTATACTCACCTTCAAGATACATATGACGACGTAACATACCATCGAGTCCGGCCATACCCATAAAGGCACCCATACCAATACCACCTACTAGTTGTAACCAGAAGTGTGTATCGGCTAGCTTTTGACTCCAAAGCTTGGCATTGTTAGTGATGATTGGGAAGAGAACATAGACCACACTGTAAAGTGTCATCGTCAAACCAACCAAGATTGCAATGTGAACGTGTGCACCAATGATCCACTGTGTATTATGTAACACACGGTTCATTGCCATATCGGCTTGGATGATACCAGCAGGTACTGCTAGTCCAAAACCAACAAGACCACCAAGAAGGTACTTTAACTCATTTGTCATCTTCAATGGACGTGCTTTCCACAGTGTCATTAGTGTAATAAATAGTGCAAGACCTTGAGTCAATAACTCAAAGGCTGTCACCATCTCACCTGAAACAAGTTTCATCATCTCTGGCTGACCTTGATCTGCTAGAAGGTGGTGAGACCATACCATCCATGAAACAAGAAGTTCTAACATCAATGCAGCACGCGCCACATTTTCCATAAAGAGTTTTTGACCGGTAATGATTGTTGCCAAAAGATACCATGAACCTGCAACATAGATAAGTACAAGACCATCAGCAACAAGGTCAAGTCCCCACCAAAACCAGTTCTTATATAAGAGCGCATCTACTGAAGCTACATCCCAATTAAGACCACTTGCATCAGCAACCAAGAAGACCAAGACCAAGATACCCGCACTTAAGATGACCAAAGCATCTAAGAACGTATCGACTGTACCACGGAAGATCGCAACAACAGGGAGTGAAAGGGCTGGCTCTTTAGTATAAGGAGGACGTCCTGTCAACTTGTGAAAGAGGTTTAACATACCATCTATACCAAAACCAGAGATTAAAAGTTCTTTGGTTGTCATGTTCTTATGGATACCCACACGAGCAAAGATTGTTGCATAGATGTTATAGATAAAGCCTAAAGTACCAATCATAATCAATGCGACACCAATAATGAAGACAATACCGCCAACGATCTTAAACTGCTCTGTATCTGCAGGAAGAGGCCAATAAAGCGTATAAAGTGGTGCATATTGCCATACAAATGCAGCGATCCAAGCCGTTGCAGTACCTACAGTAATAAGAATCCAAACTGCATTCGCAAGCTTGATACTAAAGAGTGGTTTCTTCGTTAAATACGGTACCAAAAACATAAAGGCAGCAAAGACCAACTGATAAGTCGACCCAAAAATACCCACAATTGGGTGTACCGTCATAATTGAAAAGTAGTGTGAAGGATCAGCATGAACTGGTGGGATCGATGGAACAACCGAAGCTGTTCTCATAATCATTCCCTCAATCGCAGCAAGACCATAAAAGAGAAATGAGACAACAACTGCACGAAGGGTTACCTTCTGCAGTGCAGTCAGACCCGTATGGTCAAACTGATTGTCTGCACCATGGATTAAATCACTAAAAAAACTCACTTAACACCTCCATCTAATATTGCTACTTTTTCATCACATCCACGGACTTCAACAGCATCAGCAATAAACATTGCGTTACCTCTAGGGCCTGAGTACTCTGTTGACATCAAGTCAAAAACACCATTGTGATTAAACGTCCATAAAAGATCATTTTTACTTCCTGGGTTAACCTGCATCTGTGTCACCATAGAGTGATCTTTTCTAAAAAGACCAAAACCATAAGTGAGATCTTCACTCACAACATCAAACATGATCTTCTCACCACAATTGATGATGATCTTCTCATCAGGCATTGTGTAAACATGTCTTTTGACCGAGATATGAAACGTCTGATCGGCTGTAATGTCATGACGGGTAATATCTTCAGCTACCCAAGGCACCGTATTGTAAGTAAAGATGTGATGGCCTACCCCACCTGCAACTAAAAACGCCATATAACCATAAAAGGGAATCCGTACAATCGAATTCGCCTTCTCTTTTCGTGTGAGGTTATACGCAAACCACGCAATGACCGAAATGATCATTAACGAATAAAGCGTATAAGCCATCCAGTGAAACTGTAACAGTTCTATTGAATTAGAAAAACTCATATTCAACTACCTTTTCATAGTATTAATTTGAACCATACTCTAACAATTATGGTGTTATGAAGAAATTGACACATATCAATAAAGTAACCTACAAACTGTATAATTAATAATCAATTATATGTTTATAAAAAGGTATTTGAGGATATATATGCTATTTTTTATACAATAAAATAACACTCTTATTTTACTACACATTACATATTGTTTATTTTTTATACATTTTATGCCCTCTTGTTATACAAAATAGAATTTTAATGATCAAAATGGTACTTTTTGAAGTCAAAATGAGTCAAAGAGGTATTCTTGAGGTAGGCGGTTGGTTAGAAAAGGATGTTGCAGTAGGTTGTTGTTAGCAAAAGCCAAAATCTTTAACAGTTTTGATATTTTTTTTGAGTGAAAAGATCGGAATATTTTCTATAACTTCGATCTCATACTCTTTGACACCTTTAGGAAGCGTGATCTTAAACATATCACCCACACACTTTCCTAACATCTTTTGCGCTAGAGGAGCATGTATCGAGATCAATGCATTTTCTGGTTCACTCTCTAAAAGACCACATATAGTATAAGACTCTTGTTCATCATTATCAAGATTAAGAAGTGTAACACTACTACCAAAATGAATCCGTGCATTACCCAAACGTGCCGGATCTATGATTTGTGCTTTTTGGATAATCTTATCAAGATAAAAAAGACGTTTGTCGATATGACGTAACTTCTCTTTAGCCGCATGGTAGTCTGCATTCTCACTACGATCACCTAAAGCTGCTGCGATCTCTTTTTCACGAGATACTTTGGGCTTTTCTTGCTCTTTTAAGTACTTAAACTCTAAAGTAAGGATGTCATATCCCTCTTGTGTCATAGGTTCAACATTCATCTGTGTCTGCTTTATAGAGAGTGAGACAAAAGCGTGCTGCTTTTGTCGTAGGATCTTACTTGTTGAAACCGAGGATGTAGAAGGTGTTTTTACCACTAACTTGTTGAAGCGCTACCTTATACTTATCTGCAAAGTGATTGATCTTCTCAAGAGCCTCTTCTGTACGCTCAGGACTCGGTGCTTCTACTTTAATCTTAAAGTAGTTTTCAGAGTTAGACATCGCAATATGCGAATCATCTACTTTAAGATGATCATGTAGATCAAAGATATGCTTTTGAATCTTATCAAAAGCCTTAGTATTCTTGACAATCGTCTCTATTTGAGCAAGAAGTGCCTCATTTGGTGCGTATCCAAGCTGTTTTAACATCGCTTCGTTATTCATGTAATCCCTCGAAATCTTTAATATTTAAGAGATTGATTCTAACATATAAAAGATAAACGACGAACTCAAAGGCGCTCTTTTTAAAATTTTTCAAAAAGAAGGCGATACTCTTTTTTGGTACTCTTTTCATTAACACACGTACTATAGGTTGCTGCAAAGGCTTCACCTTTTTCACTACTACCGTAAAGATGGGCTAAAACATTATTGGCTGCACATATCTCTGTAGCCTTTTCAAACCATGATGCAGCGACCTTTGGGTTCCTACGTGTCACAACACCTTCTAAGTAGAGCTCACCCATCATATAAGCACCCAATGCATTTCCAGACTCCGCCGCACTTTTAATCAAAGAGATACCTTGGTCAATGCGTCTAATATCTCTAGGCCCGATAATAAGGAGCTTTCCAAGTTTAGCTTTGGCATTAAGGTTGCCCGCAGCAGAAGCTTGTTTATAACTTTGAAGCGCCAAGTTAAGATTATTTCCGGTGGAACTTGAAAAGAGTAAAGAGTCTCTAGTATAGTTACTACGCCAATAGGCATCCCCTAACATCTCTAAGGCTTCAGGATCACTCTTTTGTGCAGCTTTTTGTAATAAAAACAGAGCTCTAGGATAGTTGGTACGGACGATCATACTATTGAGATAAAGTTTTGAAAGTGCCAAGTAAGCCTCTGCACTTGCATCAAAACGACCCTCTTTAAGATCTTCACTAACTGCCATCATATTTTTTTGTAAAGGACTCTCTTTGGCTACGCTTAAGTACTCTAATATGGTCTCAAACTCTTTAGGTTTTGTTGCTGTTGAGAACAAAATAATCGCCATGGCAAGATCACCATTACCTCCATTTTTAAGTGAACGCTTAAACCAGTTGGTTGCTTCACTAATATTTCCTTTTGCATAGTAGAGAAGTGCGGTGTCATACATCGCAGCAACATCTCCACGGGTCGCTACAAAACGTGAGATACTTAACGCACGTGAAAGCTTGTTCTGCTCAAAGGCCTCTTTCATATCACTATAATCATTGGCATATAGACCTAATGCTAAAAACATCATCAAAATCAATTTCATATCGTACCTTTTATATATTGCAACGGACTCTTTTAGTTATAATACATCAAATTTATAACATAGGCAACAATAAGCGTGAAAAACCTTCTGATTAGACTTACTCTCGGACTCCACGATCAAGATATCACTCCTGATGAAAAAGCTATTGTTGCACAGTGGCTTGCTCTGGGCTATTTAGTCAAAGAGGAAAAACTTTACCGTCTTCCTAGCAAGTACCGTGCAGGAACGATTATGATGACCCAGACCAAAGGGGCCTATCTTCAAGTCGTAGGGGCCAATGTACGTGACCTTTTTATTGATGCTGATGCCTTAGGTGATGCCAAACATGGAGACGTGGTCATTGCCCAACGTCTTATGGGTCGTCGTGGTGCACCGAGTGCTAAAGTCGTTGAAGTCGTAGGCCGTGCTGAGAGTTACAGTGTGGCCATCGTCTCTGACAATGAGAAGCAACTGAGTCTTGTTGATATCAAAACAGGTCATCCCATTGGTATCGCTTTAGCACCTGAGCAGATCAGTGAACTTAAAGCCGGTGATCTATACAAAATCAACAACCAAAGTGCTGAGATCATGGAGTGTTTAGGTAACATCCGTGACCCCCTTGTGGATGAGAAAATCGTCATGGCACAGTTTAACAAACATGATGCTTTTGAGCCCGATGTCTTAGCCTTAGCAGAAAGTTTTGACAAGGTCGTCGATATCAATGAATATCCCAACCGTAAAGATCTCAGAGCACTCCCTTTTGCCACCATCGACCCCGTCACTGCCAAAGACTTTGATGATGCCATCTGTTACCTTCCCCAAAAGAACATCCTCTACGTCGCCATTGCAGATGTGAGCGCCTATGTAGAACCTTTTGGACCCATAGATGCTGAAGCAATCTACCGAAGTTTTTCCATCTACCTTCCCCACCGCTCCATTCCGATGTTGCCACGTCAACTCTCAGAGACCCTCTGTTCTTTGCAACCCCATGTCGACCGACTGGCCTTTGTTTTTGAACTGCATCTTGATGGATTAAAGGTCGTTAAGACAGAACTTTATGAAGCAGTAATCCACTCTAAAAGACGCTTTAGTTATGAAGATATTGATGCCTTCTTTGAGGGCAAACTCGAAGCTAGTAACGCAGATGAGAAAGAGCTCTTCGCCAACATCTCCAAACTGCGTGAACTAACAGACAAGTTACGTGAAGAACGTCTCAAATATGGTTATACGTTTAGAAGTGAAGAACTCGAGATGCAACTTGATGAGAACCAAAATCTTGTGGCTACAACAACAGCTGAAGAGACCCCTTCACATGGTCTCATCGAAGACTGTATGCTACTCGCCAACAAAGCCGCAGCAGAGCGTTATGATCATG
>Ga0256826_1000349_pt1 | contig 27624 bp, 23 predicted proteins | sample CV79metaG_FD_185975 | JGI IMG/M metagenome (GOLD analysis project Ga0256826, IMG submission 185975) | Hydrothermal vent microbial communities from East Pacific Rise, Pacific Ocean - CV79 | ecosystem: Environmental > Aquatic > Marine > Hydrothermal vents | place: Pacific Ocean: East Pacific Rise...
GATTTCAATTGAATTGCATGGCTCCAAAGCAAAGGAACACGAACTGTTGATTGACAGTACTGTCCAGGAAAAGAATATAACATTTTCGACAGACACAAAGCTTTGCGAGAGAATATCAAAGAAGAGCTAAAACTTCGCCAGACTTACAGGCGTACATTGAAAAAGCTCATCCTGGCTCAGCGCTTTCACAATCACCCAAAGAATTACAAAAAAGCCAGGAAAGCAGCCCGTAAGCTAAAGACCATAGCCGGAAGATTGACACGGGAATTAAAACGTAAGTTACCCGCTGCTGTATTGCAGCACTATTCAGCTCTGTTTGAAATTTTTGACAGGGTGCTTAATCAACAACGGAACAGCTCACATAAAATTTATAGTATCCATGAGCCTGATGTCTACTGCATAGGGAAAGGCAAAGCTTACAAGAAGTATGAATTTGGTGCCAAGGCCTCAATTGCAGTGACTAAAAATAGCGGAATAATCGTTGCGGCAGTTAGCCACCCGGAAAATATCCATGACAGCAAAACACTTATTGAGGTGATTAGTCAGGCATCAGAGCTACGTGGCCAGTGTCCGAAAGTAGCCATTTGTGACAGAGGGTATCGTGGAAAGAGTAAAGTAGGAGAAACACAAATTCTTATCCCAAAACCCTCCGGGAAAAGAGTAACGCCCTACCAAAAGCAGAAAGCGCGAAAAAGGATTCGCAAAAGAGCAGGCATAGAGCCAATAATAAGATATTTAAAATCAGATTACCGGCTTATGCGCAACTACCTTAAGGGAACTGTTGGCGATAGCATCAATTTGATGCTTGCGGCAGCATCCTTTAACTTTAAAAAGTGGATGAGAGAGGTCTAACTCTTTTTATCGGCAATTATTATTAACGTGCTTTTTAACAATGAACACCTGAGACAAGTGGCTTGATCTGAAATTAGGTTTTTCTCAGGTTCGACCAAATATGAGTATTTTGTCTTATACTATCACTGTGAAACAGGTTGGCTCATTCACTATTTCTGATTAGGTGCAATACACAGCCATTTTTGTTTGTTATTCCTCTTCATTCTTTTAGTTTGTATGCTTTTTCCTTGAAATATCGCTGAAAATAGCAGATATTCGAGAAATGAACCCAAACAGTGAAATACAAAATATTCAGTCTGATGCTCTGGTGGCAAATCTTCTGGAAACAGCAGAAAAAGTAGTCTTTGATCCCACACTCCAGCCTCTGCTGGATGTTGTTGTTCGTTATAAGGGACTGCACCACACTCTTGAACATCTCCTCCTTGAAATCTGTCACCCCTATCGCAACTGGAATATCCTTATTCCACAGTTGCGTAGTTTTGTCCTGAAAAATTCCAGCTATTATGTTCGCCATGAGAATGGCCCTGCTGCATTCAGCCTCTTTGCCGGACTGTATGTACAGGCCATGAAGGATTCGGGGAAAAATAGCAAACTCCTCTCTCAGATTATAGAATCCCAGGTAGCCTGGGTGGCTAAAATGGTGGGACTTTTTTCTGCTGAGACCCTGCTGCAGTACGAATCGGCGTTGAATGGATATTTCTCTGATCTTCTGGCACTTGATGACGAAAACAGTCTCATTATGATGCATATTGTGCAGGGACAGCATCCTATGAAAAAACTGGCAACTTCCCTGCTGGCCTTTTCCGGGGTAAAGGGAGAGGCTTCTGCAACTGATTTCGATTACCGTCCCATGGCAACTCTTATGCAGGCCATTTTAAAGCGAAATTATGAATACTGGCTGCAGGAGGAAGATCCACTCCCCTGGTTTCTTGACCGTTGCGGGGTACTTTGCGATGACTTTCATTCAGGTCAGCTTTTTTCTGCAATTTCCCATAAGTCCATGGAGGATAACAGGAATGCAGTGAGCGCAATTAATGTGGATGAATCTCCCGTATCTGCCCTCACAGCAATTCTGAATCTCCCGGCACACGTTGATATTGTGAGGCTTTACAAAAAAATCCCCGCAAATCTTGCCAAGGCTGACGCGGAGAGCCTGGGTACATCGCGGGAGCAGGGACTCCCCATAGGACGTTTTGCCGAAAATCAGAAACTGCTTTTTCTCTTTCGTATCATGGATACCAAAGGCTTATATCTTATCCATGAGGAAACCCTGCGTGAGATAAACCGTTCTCTGGTACAGCTGATCCGACTGCAGAATTTTGAGGATATCAAGGAATTCCTGCTCACCACCTTTCAGTTGCTGAAGGCTAATGTACGAAGGTATCCACACACCTCTTTGCAATGTATTCAGGTTCTTGGCGGAGAAGTTTTTAAACGCAAAGACTCAGGTATGGTAGAGGCCTTTCTCTGGGAGGTTGTAAGGTTCGGATTTCAATATGCAAATGTAACAGGAGTGGATGACGACTGGCAGCCCATCACCAATCCGGCGCACCTTGCCAATATTCGAGTGTGGCTGACCCTGATTATGCAGGAACCCAAATGGTGTGCTACGCTGTTTTCAGCCCTTATCATTAACATTAAACTGTCCGGAACCTGTGTTAAAGATACGGATCTCTTCCAGCGTGACATCACCAAATTGCTGAATCATCCCATTGAGCCGGTGTATAACCTGACTAAACAGTTCAGTAAATTGATGCCTGTTTTCTTTAATGAAATCGGGGCAGAGGGTGATTTACGCGAGGTGTCAACGGAACTGGACGAAATCCATAAACGTCGTGATCTGCTTATCCACTTCCTGCGTAAACAGAGCCATGTGGAGAGTTCCAACCTGATTGTTGATTTTATCCAGGCCATTTTCACCTTCTGGCTACATAAAAAGAAAGAAGTACTGCTTCCCTACCTTCCCGATGAAATCTACTCCGAATTGGAAGAATCGGGGAAATTTATAGATGATCAGCATATCCTTGCCCGGCGGATTTATATCAATCTCAAGTATGATGATATGAAGGATATCCTCAGCTGGAAAACCAGGGAAAGGCAGACATACCTAGCGGCACAGGATGATATCTCTGCCTCTGAATTAAGACGGTTTGATCTGCTGGTACAGATGTTTCAACTGCTGAACCAGAAATATAATCTAGATTTTCAGGAGTTGCGTTCAGAACTTGAACATGCTGCCCAGGAGGGATTCCCGGAGATGGAATCGCTACTCGAAACTCTGGAAAACTGTGAAACCATTGAGTGTGTAGAGGCTTTACTGGAGACTTTGGAAGGTCTGAAACAAACGATTCTTTCCGAGAAAACATTTGAAGCAAAAGAAGATATTTACTACAAACGCCATATTGCCGTTGATATCCCATCGGTTTACGGGAAATATCGGGAGAAAAAATTTGACAGTCTGAGTCTCACCTTTCGTCTGGAAAATCTTACCAATATTTTTCTTGAACGTTTGCCCGAAACAGTGAATTTATCCATTATTACCCAGGCTACCTTTTATCGTATTGTTAAATGCCTGAAAATTTATCTTCGTGCGCTCCGTGTGGATGGGATCAGCTCCAGAAGGCTGGATACCTATATCTCGCTACTTGCCAGTTCTTTAAAGATGAGGCGGTTCTCCTATACCCAATATCTTGATATTTTTCGTGGATTGTCAGAAGGTGTAAAGGATGTCATTTACTCCTATTATACCAATATTCATCAGAATAATCTTTCTATTATCATCCCCCAGATTGGAGACAATAACCTGCTGACCAATTATCGATCTCTCTGGAATGACGAAGAGAAAGCAAATTCCGTACACAGTTTGTCAGAGGCGTTTCTGCGGGATCTTATTGCTACAACGTTTGGTCTCCAGCATCTTGATAATTTTATCACCCGAATTATCGGTACCTTGGAGAGCCAAAAGGATATTCTGGACGAAAAACGGCTGGATCTGTTAATGACCTATAACCCCAACAGGGCAATTTCTCAGCTGAACAACAGCAATCCCTATACCCATGATCTTATTCATCTGGGCAATAAAGGGTTTAACCTGGTGACGCTGAAAGATGACAAAAAACGGGTGCCGTCCGCCTTTATTATAACCACAGAAATTTTTCGCTGCCGGGAAGTGGTGTACGGTTTTGATCGTGCCAGGGATGAATTTATGCAGCGTGTCCGTTTATCATTGACTGAGCTTGAAAGGGAAACCGGACGTGTTTTTGCTGCCACCTCAAACCCGCTGCTTCTCTCTGTTCGGAGTGGTGCTGCGGTCTCCATGCCGGGGATGATGGCAACAGTACATAATGTGGGAACCAATGAAGAATTGATTGAAGAAGGTGCCAGAGAGCATGGAGACTCCTATCTCGCCTGGGATAACTATCGCCGCTTTCTGCAATCCTGGGCCATGACCAGCGGAGTGCCGCGGGATGAGTTTCAGGCCCTGATGAATCTGGCCAAGGAAAAACACAATGTAAGCATGAAAGGGCACTTTTCCCCGGTGCAGATGAAAGAACTGGCTCTGGAATATCAAAAACTGATCCGGCAGCAAGGGCTTGGAATTCCAGATGATCCCTGGCTACAGCTGGTTACGGCCATTGAAATGGTATTTGATTCCTGGGAAACGGCCAAGGCAGCAGATTATCGGAAGATAATGGATGTTTCCGATTCCTGGGGGACTGCTGTAATTGTCCAGGCTATGGTCTATGGCAATAAAAGCCAATCATCCGGATCCGGGGTGCTGTTTACTGCCCATCCCTACCGGAAGGTGCAGCGGGTTGCGCTCTGGGGAGATTATGCCTACGGTGATCAGGGGGAGGATATCGTTTCCGGACTGGTAACCAGTTATCCAATATCCGTTGAACAGGCAGAGTTGGACGGCCGGAAAGTGGAAAAAGCCCTTGAAGTTCGCTATCCTGGCATCTATCGTGAACTATTGCGAATATCAAGAGATTTGGTGTATGATAAAGGCTGGAATCCGCAAGAGATTGAATTCACTTTTGAAGGGCCGGACGCAAGCCAGTTGTATATGTTACAGACGAGAGATATGATAACCATTAAAAAGCAGGAGCAATTCCAGGTTTTTGTCAGCTCGGAAGAACTTGATCAGGCTTTTCTGGGGAAGGGAATTGGTGTCTCTGGTTCTGCACTTTCAGGTCGGGCAGTGTTTACGGAAGAAAATATCCGGGAGCTGCGGCGAACTGATCCAGATACTCCATTGGTACTTATTCGAGCTGATACTGTTCCAGAAGATATAAAAGTCATTGACATGGCGGAAGGACTGCTTACATCAAGGGGGGGACAAACGTCCCACGCTTCTGTTGTGGCAGTTCGACTGGAAAAAACATGTGTTGTCGGCTGTAAACATCTGAAGGTGTACGAGATGAGTCAATATTGCGAAATAGGAGATACAGTGATCCGTTTTGGAGATCCTGTTTCTATTGATGGCCGCAGTGGCCAGGTACTTATTGGGATACATGTAACCCGTGAAGAGATGCATATCCTACCCATTTGAGGTCACCCTGGAACAAAAACTCCACCAAAAAACACTATTTGAAAGAGAAATGATATGAAGAAGACAAAAATACTACTCAAAGGCCCTGCTCTTGCAGCCTATGCAAGAAAAAAAGCAGTAACGTTAGGTCTTGACGGCAAGGGGATGAAACTGGCTGATCTTATCTGGATGATTCAGGAGAAAGAAGGTCACACAAGCTGTTATAAGAAGGAAAAATCATGCAGCCAGACAGGGTGCTGCTGGCAACTGTCCTGCGGAGCCAAAATGCAGTAGAGGTTGAAGCTGGTAGCCTTCATGTATTGAAGCCTGACCTGCATTTTGTCCCTGTTTCAGCGTTGTTCAGGAACGCCAACAACCTTGAGGACAATGGCTAGTGGGCAGAATTTAGTAAAGCCGTACTGGAAGAGATTCAAACCAACAAAAGCGGTGAGAAAAAGCCAGTATTTATGTATAAAAAGCGGATTGTTTCCGCAATCAACTCCCAGCGCCATACTGAGAAGGATAAAGAATCCAGCAATGGTGTGAACCCAATCTGTAATAATCATCTGTATGTCCTTGTAAATGAAGTGTATATGATAATATTTTCTATTTTAGCATATTCTAATACGCATTTATCCCTTTGTCCAGAGTTTGCCCGGATTTTTCATGAATTGCACCCAGACTTTGTCTCATAAAATGTGATGGATTCATAAATACTCCTCATCTTCTTCGTCAGTACAAATTTTATGTCGTTATAACGTACTTAAGTACCTCTCACTCCGTCAAATTTGTGTTCTTCGAATTTGAAGTTTTTCGAAGTCGTAATGTATACCCCCCTGGGGGTATTTATCTACCTAGCCATCCAAAATTTTACTTTTTATCCGAGTTTTGCCGTTGATCCAGCATCGGGATATAGCAGCTAAAAACTAATCTATGGCGGGGCAGAACAGGGTTTGCATGGTTTTCATTAGTTCAATAATACGTGGATCGTGAATACGATTGTAGATGAAATTGGCATCTTTACGGTAATCAATAATTCCCTGGCTCCGAAGAATGTTGAGATGCTGAGAGACATTGGCATTGGTTGTTTTTACTTCTTCTCGTATGTCTCCAACAGAGAGTTCATTGTTTTGCAGCAGGCAAAGGATTTTCAAGCGAATAGGGTGGGACATTGATTTGAGAAGTTTTGACATTGCATCTATCTGTTCATTTTCCATAGGAAAACCTCATAAAATATTGTTAGTAACTAATAATCTATTCGCTCTTTTTTGGGAAAGAGGAATAAAAAAAGGAAACCGGAAAGAAATGCCATGACTATATACATATAAATGTCGGGCATAACCCTGTTTTCCGGACGAAAAAGAGCAAGAACCGAGAGCAGTGGTAATATCTGATATCCCAGTCGATGACTGCGCAGTAACTCACGGAAAATATAAATATGGATAAAAGGGCCTATCAGGCCAAGCATTAAAGCAATACTTGAATTTTCATGCAGGTACACAAATAAAAATTGTTTGGTGGTGAGCAGAACCAGTAATACATAGAGGACAATACGTATGGGAAACGTCTTTTGGTACCGTTTCCAGTTGGGTAAATTATTCAGCATATGCCCCAGTTCATCTCTATTCTGACCTATGGTCAGTTGACTATGAATTACTGTCTTACTTTGACTTTGCCGAAGTCTATTTTTAATTTCTTTTTCTAAAGAGTGTGACATGATTTTCCGTGGGAGAACTTATAGTGAAAAAAAGGTATTTGCTACAACTACATTCTTTCCGGGAGAAAGAAAAGGAAAATCTAAACTACTAACATAAGTAAAATTGATATTAAGATCAAATTTATTTATTTGACAAAACGGTAGGAAATATGGGAAAGGTAGTCCCTGCAAGCGTATAATACGTTTTTGGGGTCATTTGTTCTGCTGGTGTGAATCGTGAAAAAGAAGCATGGCGTAAGTATGAATGATAATTACTACTTTGTAATAACATTACCTATTCTTGATGGAGATTGCCGGTATGAGTTCAAGTGACGATAAAATTACAAGTCTGCTGAGTGAAGGACGTATTTTTAAAGCCCCGGAAGAAGGGCGTGATAGTGCAAAAATTGGCACTATAGAGGCGTATCGAGCCGAGTACAAGCAATCCATGGACGATCCCGAAGGCTACTGGGCAAAACGAGCCGAGGAGTTGGTTAGCTGGGATAAAAAGTGGGACACCGTGTTGGAAGCTGATTTCGATAAACCCGAATTTAGCTGGTTCAAAGGTGGTAAGCTGAACATTTCTTATAATTGCCTTGACCGTCATCTGGAGAATGGACGCCGTAATAAAGCTGCTCTTATCTGGCAGGGTGCGCCTGAAGAAGAGGTAAAAGTCTATACTTATCAGATGCTGTACACTGAAGTATGCCGTTTTGCCAATGTTCTGAAAAAGAAAGGGGTGAAGAAAGGTGATCGTGTTTCCATCTATCTGCCTATGATTCCAGAACTCTCTATTGCACTGCTTGCCTGCGCAAGAATCGGTGCCATGCACTCCGTAGTATTTGCAGGATTTTCTTCTGTTGCTTTGCAGAGCCGTATCCAGGATTGTGAGGCGAAGGTTCTTATCACGGCTGACGCTGTTATTCGGGCAGGAAAAACCATTCCACTCAAACCAAACGCTGATGATGCTCTTAGTGAATGTGAGACCATCGAAAACTGCATTGTTGTTAAACGTGGTGGAAACGATGTATCCATGACGGACGGACGCGACAGTTGGTGGCATGATGAAGTTGCAGCAGACGATATCGCCCCAACCTGTAAGCCGGAGTCAATGGATGCTGAGGATATCCTCTTTATTTTATATACCTCTGGTTCCACCGGTAAACCAAAGGGTGTTGTTCATACCACTGGTGGCTATCTCACCTATGCCATGCACACCTGTCAGTATGTTTTTGATATGAAAGATGATGATGTCTACTGGTGTACCGCTGATATTGGCTGGATCACCGGTCATTCCTATATTCTTTACGGGCCTCTCGGGCTTGGTGCAACCAGCCTTATGTTTGAGGGTGTTCCAACCTATCCGGGACCTGATCGATTCTGGAAAATTGTTGAGAAGTTCCAGGTTAATACATTTTATACTGCTCCCACCGTTATTCGTGCGCTCATGCGTGATGGTGACGAGCCGACAAAACGTTATGATCTCTCCAGTCTTCGTATTCTTGGTTCCGTGGGTGAGCCAATCAATCCTGAGGCCTGGATGTGGTACCACGTAAATATCGGGAAAGAAAAGTTGCCTATCGTTGATACCTGGTGGCAGACAGAGACTGGTGGCATTATGATTTCCCCCATGCCTTTTGCCACAGATTTAAAGCCTGGCTCAGCAACCCTGCCCCTTCCCGGTATTGATGTTGCCATCTTTAATGAAGCCGGTGAAGAGGCTGGTGCCAATGAGGGGGGGCATCTTGTTATTCGTAAACCATGGCCAGGAATGCTTCGCGGTGTCTTTGGTGACCCTGCACGTTATAAGAAAGCATATTTCAGTCGCTATGAAAACACCTATGATCCTGAAGATGGTGCCCGAAAAGATGAAGACGGGTATTTTTGGATTATGGGACGTCTTGATGACGTTGTGAATGTATCAGGACATCGTCTCGGAACTGCTGAGATTGAATCGGCTCTGGTTTCTCATCCTCAAATTGCTGAAGCTGCCGTTGTTGGCATGCCACATAAAATCAAAGGACAGGCCATTTATGCCTTTGTTACCCCCAATACCGGAGTAGAGCATACTACTGAATTACTGGCAGAACTGCGAATGCATGTTCGAAAAGAGATCGGTCCCATAGCAACACCGGATGCTATCCAGTATGCACCGGGGCTGCCTAAAACCCGAAGTGGTAAGATCATGCGCCGGGTGCTGCGAAAGATTGCTGCCAATGATTTTAAAGACTTTGGCGATACCTCAACTCTTGCTGATCCATCTGTTGTTGAAGATTTGATCAATGGTAAAAAAGAGTTGGACAAAAAGTAAGAGATCTTGAATATTTCAGGATTATAAAGCGAAAACCTTTCAGTCGGAAGGATTTCGCTTTTTTTATATGATGGTGTCGTAAACACTCTTCGTCTTCTTCGTCATGCACCCATAGGAAGTGCCTTTGGAGTACAAATTTGCTGTCATTACGACGTACTTCAGTACGCCTCATTTCATCAAATTTGCGTTCCTCGAATATGAAGTATTTTATTTGGTCATATGAAATTTTGATTTTTGCGAATTCATTTCTTCATGATGGTTTGGTAAAAAATGAAAAATTGTAAAGGAATCGGAAATACGTGTCTTTGAGTGATGATGTTCATAGGGTCACACCGGAGATGGCGATGTCTTTTTTTAAAGGTATTCTGCCATTTAACGGACTTGACGATGAAACGTTAAGCCGGATTGCTACGCACTGCCGCGTGGATTTCTATCCAGGGGGCACACGTCTGTTTACAGCCGGAGAAACAGAAATCACTCATCTGTATTTGATTCAGCGTGGCGGGGTGAAGGCTTTTATTGAAGATGATCAGGGGGAGGTGACTCTCAAGGATTTTCGCGGTGAAGGAGCCTATATCGGGGCACTTGGCATTATTCGTGGTACACTCGCAAATCTTAATATTGAAACAGTGGAAGACACTTTTTGTTTTTTACTCCCCCGCGAGATCTTTCTGGAGCTGGTGGAAGAAACACCTGTTTTTGCCCGCTACTATCTGAAAAGTTTTTCAGAAAAAATTGTCAAGACAGCCTACTCCGAATTGCGCCACCATAAAGTGTCCAAGCGCAGTGGTGATGATTTATATCTTTTCTCTGTACGTGTTGGTGATCTGGTCAAAACACTGCGTAAAATCTCCAGTAATGCCAGCATTCAAGAGGCCGCAGCCACCATGGCTGAGTTCAGGGTGGGAAGTTTACTGATTTATGAGCCGGATGATAAGGAAAACATTGTCGGAATAATAACTGACCGCGATCTCCGTGGCAAGGTAGTTGCTGCCGGCCTTGATTATCAGCGGCCTGTAAAAGATATTATGACAGGTCCGGTGCAGACGGTTCTTTCACAGTCGCTCTGCTTTGACGTGTTGTTGGAAATGATGACAACGGGGATTCATCATCTGGCTGTTGAACGCAGCGGCCTTGTTATTGGTGTGGTTACTTCCCATGATATTATGCTTCTTCAAGGGCATTCACCTTATTATCTTTTTAAGGAGGTTCGTGCTCAGCAGAAAATCAGTGGCTTATTTGATTTGTCCCGGAAAATTCCTGATGTGATTCGCGGCCTCATTAACGAAGGAGCCAAGGCCGGAAACATCACCCAGATGATTGCTATCTTAAATGATCATATCCTTGAAAGGATGCTCACCTTGCTGGAAGCGGAATTAGGGCCGCCTCCAGTCAACTATTGCTGGCTGCTTATGGGAAGTGAAGGGCGCCGGGAGCAAACATTTAAAACCGATCAGGACAATGCAATTTTGTATGCGGACCCAAAAGATGAAAAGGAAAAGCTGGCCGCTGTGGAGTATTTCAAGAAGTTTGCAGAAAAGGCAATCGATCATCTGGTGAGTTGTGGCTATCCTCTTTGTCCCGGTGAAATTATGGCAACCAATCCCAAATGGTGCCAACCTCTATCGGTGTGGAAGGGGTATTTTTCAAAATGGATCAGTACACCGGATCCCAAAGAATTACTGCATGCAACTATCTTTTTTGATTTTCGATCCGGTTTTGGTGACTCCAGTCTTGCCCGGGATTTGCGAAGGCATTTAAAACTCGAGGCCGGAAAGCAGGATATGTTCCTCTTTCACCTGGCAAGGCAGTGTCTCTCCACCAGAATACCACTTTCATTCTTCAATAATTTTATTGTGGATAAAGATGGAAAGCACAGGAATCGTCTGGATATCAAACAGAGAGGACTTACTCCCTTTGTGAACTTTGCCAGGGTATTGTCTTTGAAACATGGCATAAGCGAAACAAACACCCTGGCCAGACTGAAAGTCCTGCAGGCTGGAGATCTGATTTCTCATGAATTGTGGGCTTCTGCCAACGATGCCTACGAATTACAGATGCAGCAACGACTGATCCATCAGTTACGGCAGATCGAACAGGGGACTCTTCCGGATAATCATATTGATCCGGGACAGCTTTCCGAGCTTGAACGAAGGATGTTAAAAGAGGCATTTACGGTTATTGAAAAAATGTATTCTGTCCTCGATAAAGTCTATCCTACGGCCTGATGATGTTTGATCTGTTGAGTCCTGCAAAATGGTTTGGCAATCCCGATCCAATATTACAGGCCAATAAAGAATTCTTTGCTCATTTTGATCAGGGGAAACCGCTTGCTGAATGTGATTTTATTGTCTGCGACACCGAACTCACTGGTCTGAACAGGAAAAAGGATGAATTAATTTCCATTGGTGCTGTAAAGATAACAAATCTGCAGATTGATCTGGCAACCATGTTCCATCAATTTGTGCGACCAGAAGAAATGGCACCCACTTTAGCCACCCTGGTGCATCGAATCACACCGGAGCAGCTTGAGAATGCTGAACCGATAGAAAATGTGCTGCCGAAATTTGTGGAGTATATCCATGGCAGCCTGCTTGTGGGGCATCACCTGATGCTTGATATGCATTTCTTAAATAAAGCAGCAAAAAAAGTGCTGGGTGGTGCGTTGTCCAATCCCGGAGTGGATACCATGCGTATGGCACAGGGATATAATCGGGTTCGTCTGGGACATTACCACGAACATAACCCCCGGGAAATCAGTTATACTCTGGACGATCTCGGTAAAGAGTACGGGTTGCCTTCTTTTAAACCCCATGATGCCTTGGAAGATGCTTTGCAAACAGCCTATCTGTTTCTCTATCTGATAAAAAAATTTCGTCGAGGTGGGCTGGTGACGTTGAAGGATATATTTCAAGCTGGAAGAGTCGGAAGCTATCGTTATTAAATAGAAAAATGTAGTTTTGGTTCTGGTATTTATTCGCAATAGTATTTTTGTGGCCTTTTGGGGACAAATCCTTTGCTGTAAGCCATTGAACTGATTATTGAACCATGGTATATACAGTGGTTCGAAGAGGAGAAGTTTTGAACAATTCCCATAATGGAGGAGAAGAAATTATGAGTGATGCTCAGAAGTATTGGCAGGCGAACATCCGGCTTGTTATTGGATGTCTGATCGTCTGGTTTTCGGTATCGTTCGGTGCGGGCATTTTATTTGCCAAGCAGTTGAACGCTATCACGATTTTAGGTGGTTACCCACTTGGTTTTTGGTTTGCCCAGCAGGGTTCCATTTATACCTTTGTGGCTCTGATCTTTTTTTACGCTTGGCGTATGAATCAGCTTGACCGTAAATTCGGCGTCAGCGAAGACTAAGGAGATCAGTATGGATAATTTACAAATGTGGACGTATGGTGTGGTTGGGGCGACCTTTCTGCTCTATATCTTTATTGCCGTTAAGGCGCGTGCCACCACCACCGGTGAATTTTATGTTGCCGGTAAAGGTGTACACCCGGTACTGAATGGTATGGCAACAGGCGCTGACTGGATGTCTGCCGCCTCCTTTATTTCCATGGCAGGCCTTATTGCCTTTAAAGGATATGATGCTTCTGTTTATCTGATGGGTTGGACAGGTGGTTACTGCCTCCTTGCCATGCTCCTTGCACCGTATCTCAGAAAGTATGGTAAATTTACCGTGCCTGAGTTTATTGGTGATCGTTTCTATTCACAGACTGCCCGTGTTGTGGCTGTTATTTGCCTCATTACTGCTTCTCTTACCTACGTTATCGGCCAGATGAAAGGTATTGGTGTTGCATTTTCCCGCTTCCTTGAGATGCCTTTTGAAATGGGTCTCTTTGTTGGTATGGGAATTGTGTTTATTTATGCGGTACTTGGTGGAATGAAAGGGGTTACCTACACCCAGATCGCTCAGTACTGTGTGTTGATTTTTGCTTATACCGTTCCTGCTGTATTTATTTCTCTTTCTCTTACCGGCAATGCTCTTCCACAGCTTGGACTTGGTTCCATGATGTCTGATGGATCCGGCGTGCACCTGCTTGAGAAAATGGATCAAACTCTGACAGACCTGGGGTTTGCCGCCTATACGACCCAGAAGGGGAGTACTATTAATATGTTCCTGCTGACCCTTTCTCTTATGATTGGTACTGCAGGCCTTCCCCACGTTATTACACGTTTCTTTACCGTTCCAAAGGTTAGAGACGCTCGTTCATCCGCCGGTTGGGCACTTGTTTTTATCGCCCTTCTGTACACCACAGCTCCTGCCGTTGGTGCCATGGCACGTTTGAACCTTATTAATACTATTCAGGGTGATTCCATTGCGCCTGACACCACGCAGAACTTGAGAATTGACGCATTGCCTGCATGGTTTACCAACTGGGAAAAAACCGGACTTCTGAAATATGAAGACAAGAACGGTGATGGACGTATCCAGTATGTTGGTAAAAATTATAAAGGTGTAGATGCTAACGGTAATGTTATTGTTAATGAGATGGTAAAAGTTGATCGTGATATCATGGTTCTTGCCAACCCTGAAATCGCCCAGCTTCCCAACTGGGTAATTGCCCTTGTTGCAGCTGGTGGAATCGCGGCAGCTCTTTCAACGGCTGCGGGTCTGCTCCTGGCGATCTCTTCTGCTATTTCTCACGATATTATCAAAGGTATTATTGCTAAAGATATCAGTGACAAAGGTGAACTGATGGCTGGTCGTATCGCCATGGCCGGTGCCATTTGCGTGGCGGGATATCTCGGATTGCATCCTCCAGGATTCGCAGCCCAGGTTGTTGCCCTTGCTTTTGGCCTTGCCGCATCTTCTATCTTCCCGGCACTTATGATGGGAATTTTTGCCAAACGGGTAAACAATATCGGTGCTGTTTTTGGGATGCTTTCCGGTCTCGGACTGACCCTGGTCTACATCTTCTGGTTTAAAGGCTGGTTCTTTATTCCTGGAACCGCCATGGCTCCAGATAATGCAGCTCACTGGTTTATGGGCATTGCCCCGGGATCCTTTGGTGCAATAGGCGCGTTGGTCAACTTTGTTGTTGCCCTTACCATATCCAGTCTCACTGCACCTCCACCAGAACATATTCAGCATCTTGTTGAGGACATTCGTGTTCCAATGGGATCTGGTGGTGCCGTAGATCACTAAAGAGAAGTCTGAAGGTTATCTGCTATAGGCAGAGAAAAAACGCATCCGTAGCTTTACGGATGCGTTTTTTTGGTTTAAGGAAGGGGAACGTCTGGTAAAAACAAGGAACGGAAAAATGTTAAAAACAGAAAACTGCTATCTCCATATAATCGATCCTCAGAAACGACTCATGAATCATATCCATGATGCAGAGAGAGTGGTGGACACTATTATAAAGATGATTCACTGTGCGAAGATCCTTCAATTACCGATCATTGCCAATACGCAGTACATAAAAGGTCTGGGAGCTTATGTTGCAGAAATAGAAGAGGTCATGGATACTATCCCGAGACCCGATAAAACGGAATTCAATGCAACTGCGAATAAGGAAACAAAAGCATTGATCGATGGTCTCCCCACAGAAATAAATACTGCCATACTTATTGGCGTAGAAACCCATATCTGTATCTATCAAACAGCCCTTGGTCTACAGGAACGTGGGATTACTCCGTGGATTGTTGCTGACGGAGTATCATCAAGAAGCGAAGCAAATTCAAATTCAGGGCTTCTTCGACTGGAGAGTCTTGGTGCTGTTATTGGATCAATGGAAATGATAGTGTACGAATTGCTTGCAAAAGCGGGAACACCTGAATTCAAGGCAATCCTTCCCCATATCCTTTAAATTTAAACTACTAGTTATCGTTATGAAAGGAAAAGAGATACGACGCCGGTTTCTGGAATATTTTGAATCCCATGGTCACACCAGGGTCGAAAGTTCATCCATGGTTCCACAGGATGATCCCACCCTGCTCTTTGTGAATTCAGGAATGGTGCAGTTTAAAACGGTATTTATGGGCGAGGAAAGACGAGAGTATAATCGTGCCACCACCTCTCAGCGATGTGTGCGGGCAGGCGGGAAACATAACGATCTTGAAAATGTCGGCTATACGGCAAGGCATCACACCTTCTTTGAGATGCTCGGGAATTTTTCCTTTGGTGACTATTTCAAAGAAGATGCCATCAAATTTGCCTGGGAATTCCTGATTAAAGAATTAGGGCTTCCGGCCGAGCAAATGTGGGTCTCTGTTTTTGATGATGATGATGATGCATTCGAACTTTGGGAAAAGGTAGCGGATCTGCCCAAAGGTCGAATCGTTCGTCTTGGTGAAAAAGACAACTTCTGGGCCATGGGAGATACTGGACCTTGCGGTCCATGCTCCGAAATTCATATTGATCAGGGGCCGGAGGCGGGATGTAAGCGTCCGGATTGTGCAGTTGGTTGTGATTGTGACCGTTTCCTTGAACTGTGGAATCTTGTCTTTATGCAGTTTAATCGCTCTGCAGACGGTATCATGACACCTCTACCCAAACCCAGTATTGATACCGGCATGGGGCTTGAACGTGTAGCTGCCGTGTTGCAGGGGAAGTTGAACAACTATGATACCGATCTTTTTCAGCCGGTAATCCAAAAACTTGAAGCGCTTTCCGGTAAAGAATATCTGGCTGATGAGGCCGATACTGTAGCAATGCGGGTCATTGCAGATCACGCCCGTGCCACAACCTTTCTGGTTGCCGACGGGGTGCTGCCTGCCAATGAAGGTCGTGGATATGTGTTACGCCGGGTTATGCGGCGGGCTATTCGCTATGGAAGGAGTCTTGGGCTCACCAAACCTTTTATGGATGCAGTCACTAAAGAAGTTACAAAAACCATGCAGGATGCCCATACACACCTGGCAGGAAATGTGGATCTTCTCAGTAAGGTGGTGGTGAATGAAGAAGTTCGTTTCAGCGAGACCCTTGAACATGGCCTGAGCCTTCTCGATGAGGAAATTACCCGCTTACAAAAAGAGAATCAGCGAATGATTCAGGGTGATTTTATCTTTAAACTTTATGATACCTTCGGTTTTCCAGTGGATATTGTCCGCGATATATCCCTTGAACGTGGTGTTGAGTTTGATGCAGCCGGATTTGCATCCGCCATGGAGCATCAGCGAACCCAGTCACGTGCATCACAGAAGGGAGAGAGCGTCAGGATCCTTGGTAAAGGTGTGCAGGAATTGATTGCAACCGGGAACAAGAGTGAGTTTGTGGGCTATAACCGGCTGCAGGCTGAATCTGCCATATTCGGCCTGCTGAATCAGGAAGGGAATGTTTGCGATGCTATTGGGGTCGGCAACAACGGCCAGCTTTTCGTGGCTACAACGCCATTTTATGCAGAGTCAGGTGGACAGGCAGGAGATAGAGGAGTAGTGAGCTGGCAGGCAGGAAAGGGAATCATTACAGCCACCGTGAGTGAAGGGGAAGGAATCATCCTTCATGCGGTGCAGGTAACAGAGGGATGTTTGTCAGCTGCAGAAACCGTACAACTGCGGGTAATGGTCAGTGAACGTACAGAATGTGCTGCGAACCATACAGCGACACATCTCTTACAGGCAGCACTGAAAGAACTTCTGGGTGACCACATTAAACAGGCGGGTTCCCGGGTTACCCCTGATCGTCTACGGTTTGATTTTACTCATTTTTCACAACTCAGCTCCGAAGAACGGGACGCCATTGAAAAACGGGTAAATGAAAAAATCCGTGCCAATATCAGCACCGAAACGGCAGTGCTTGATCGTGAGCATGCGATAGAGCAGGGAGCAACAGCTTTGTTTGGAGAAAAATATGGTGACAGTGTCAGGGTTGTAAGTTTGTCCGACTATTCAAAAGAACTGTGCGGAGGAACCCATGTTTTTGCAACCGGTTGCATCGGACTTTTTCTGATTATCAGCGAAGGTGGAATCGCCGCAGGGGTGAGACGTATAGAGGCACTGACCGGACGAGCAGCGCTTGAGTATGTACAAAGTCAGGGAAGGCGTGAGCAGAAGATTTGTAACCTGTTAACTGTAATTCCAGATAATATTACGGTAAAACTTGAGGCTATGGCTGCAAACACTAAGAATCTAGAGAAACAGGTGGCAGCGTTATCAACTGAACTTGCCTCTTCAGATCTTGGTGATTTGCTTGCAAATGGAACCGAAATTGATGGAGTAAGAGTAGTAGCTGCCGTGATCCCTCTTGATTCCCCCAAAACTCTGCGTGAGGTTGGGGACAAGCTTCGCAGTGATCTGGGAAGCGGGGTGGCTGTTCTTGGCGGAGAGATAAATGGCAAGGCAGCACTGCTGGCCATCGTTTCCAAAGATCTCACAGGAAGAATTAAGGCCGGGAATCTTGTCAATAAAGTTGCTGCCATTGTTGGTGGAAAAGGCGGTGGCCGACCGGATATGGCTCAGGCAGGAGGGTCCATGCCGGATAAGTTGCATGAGGCGATTTCATCAGTCGTAGATCATGTCAGAAATTTGCTGGCCGGGTAAGGAAGAGGGCGTTGCGGAAAATTGAATCTCTTCAGCAAAAATTAACTGATATAACAGGTCTTATTTTTTTGTGTTTGTCTGCAGGTCTGTAGGTAAAAGAAAAATGAATCCTAATTCATCGAAATAACGATAGGATTGTACATAAAAACACTAACCTGGCACCACGTTGTAGGTCAGCCCAATTTCATAAAAAAGTTGACATGCCACCCCATATGCAGTACAACCGTTTCCCTAGTTGTGAATCACCATTCATTTTGGGCGGTTTTTTTCGAATTATCTTAGCTAATCAGGAGCAGAGAATATGGTTTCAATGGATATCACCCTGTTTCTTCAGATCATCAACGCTTTTGTTCTGATGTTTCTCTTAAATGGGATCATCTATAAGCCGGTACTGAAGATACTAAAAGAAAGGAAAGAAAAGCTACAGGGCATGCGTGATGAAGTCGTTAAGTATGAAGATAACGCTCGCAGACGACAGGAGGAAGTTGACAAAAAAATGCATAAAGCTTCCACCCAGGCAAAATCAGCAATAGATACTGCCCGCGCGGGAGCCAAGGCTGCAGGAGAAGAAAAACTCGCTGCCATTAAAGCCGAAGCGGATACTGAAAAAGATAAACAACTGGCAGATATAAAATCTCAGGTTGCAGCTGCTAAGAAAGAGCTGGAAGCCGGAATTGAAGGTTTTGCAAATGCCATGGCTGGAAAAATTTTAGGAAGGAGTCTGTAAGGTTATGAGGGGAATGAAGCGAACATTCGGAAGAGGTGCGCTGGTAGTACTGATTCTGTGGTTTGCCCTGGCAGCTGGAAGTGTCTGGGCTTCGGACCACGGAGGAGGACATACTGCGCCTGTTGATGCACACGCTGTGGCCGACACGCATGGAGCAGAAGCTGATGCTATAGGCCATGGTGGCGCGGCAGCGGCACAGGGGGGGGCACATGTAGCAGATAGCTTGTCACCAGGAAAATTAAAGGATCTCGGTTTCAGGGTGATGAACTTTATTGTTCTGCTGATCATTCTGGTGAAATTCGGAGCCAAACCAATTGCTGACAGTTTAGGCGACAGGCGCCAACAGATAAGAGATGAGATTGAAGATCTTGAGTCTAAAAAAGTAAAGGCTGAACAGGATTACAAAGAATTCTCTGTAAAACTTGAGGCGGTTGAAAAAGATGTTGAAACCATCGTTGAGAAAGCTGTTGCTCAGGCTGAGGTCGAAAAGGGCAGAATCCTGGAGGCAGCCGAACAATCAGCAGCAGATATCAAGCGTTCTGCAGAAAGTGCAATAGCCAATGAAATCACAGCTGCAAAACGTGATCTCAAAGTGAGTGTCACTGAGCAGGCGGCAGTAATGGCTGAGGAGTTAATCGTAAAGAATCTGACAGCTGACGATCAGGTTAAGATTATCGAAGATTACCTTGACAAAGTAGGAGCCGTACAGTGAAACAGATAATCCTAGCAAGACGATATGCCAAGGCACTGTTTGCTGTCGGCAAAGAAGACGGGAAATTCGAGGAGTACAGTGTGGCTCTTCAGGGAATGGCTCAGTTGTACGCTGATACCGATTTGGCAGACTCATTAACCAACCCCCTCTATCCCATGGATGTTAGAGAAAAAGTAATGGAAGGTGTTGTTGCCTCCATTGGTATTGATAAAGTCATGGCAAATTTTCTCAACCTGCTGGTTGAGAAAAAACGTGCAGATGTTCTTCCTGATATTGCGGAAGAGTATCAAATTATGGTTGATGAGGAAAAGAATGTCAGCCACGGAACTGTTGTTTCGGCAGTAGAGTTGAGCAAAGAACTACAGGATAAAGTGCAGGTAACACTAGAAAAAATTACTGGCAAGAAGGTTGAACTGACCGCCAGTGTTGATCCCTCAATCATTGGTGGTATCATTGCCAAGGTTGGTGATCTTGAGCTGAATGGCAGTATTAAAACACAACTTGCGAGTTTAAAAGATTCCATTAAGGGGAGAGAGTAGAAATGCAAATCAAAGCTGAAGAAATCAGTCAGATTATAAAAGATCAGATTGGTGATTACGAAACAAGTATTGACCTTAATGAGACCGGAACTGTTATCTCCGTTGGTGATGGTATTGCCCGTGTCTATGGTGTTCAGAACTGTATGGCCATGGAACTTCTCGAGTTTCCAGGTGGCGTTATGGGTCTTGCTCTGAACCTTGAGGAAGACAACGTTGGTTGTGCTATCCTTGGTTCAGTAACTGAAATTAAAGAAGGCGATCTGGTAAAGCGTACCGGAAATATTGCTGAGGTTCCAGTTGGACCCGAGATGGAAGGCCGTGTTGTTGATGGAATTGGTTTCCCCATTGATGGTCAGGGCGCAATCACTGCCAAAGAGACTGCAAAAATTGAAGTACTTGCTCCCGGTGTTATTGAGCGTAAAGGTGTGCATGAACCATGCTACACTGGAGCAAAAGCAGTTGATGCCATGACTCCTGTTGGACGTGGACAGCGTGAGCTTATTATTGGCGATCGCCAGATTGGTAAAACTGCACTCTGTGTTGATGCCATCATCGCCCAGAAAGAGACTGACGTACATTGTATTTATGTCGCTGTTGGACAGAAAAAATCAACAGTTGCCCTGATCGTAGAAGCACTGAAAAAACATGGTGCCATGGAGTACACAACAGTTGTTGCTGCCTGTGCCTCCGATCCTGCACCAATGCAGTACATTGCACCATTTGCCGGGACTTCCATGGGTGAGTACTTTCGTGATAACGGTCAGCACGCGCTGATTGTGTATGATGATCTTTCCAAGCAGGCTGTTGCCTATCGCGAGCTTTCTCTTCTTCTTCGTCGTCCACCGGGACGTGAGGCATATCCTGGAGATATTTTCTTCAACCATTCCCGTCTCCTTGAGCGTTCTTCAAAGGTTTCTGATGAGCTTGGTGCCGGGTCTCTTACAGCCCTGCCAATTATTGAGACTCAGGCTGGTGACGTTTCCGCATTTATTCCAACAAACGTTATTTCCATTACTGATGGGCAGGTATATCTTGAACCGAACCTCTTCTTCTCAGGTGTTCGTCCTGCGATCAATGTTGGTTTGTCAGTAAGTCGTGTTGGTGGTGCTGCTCAGGTTAAGGCCATGAAGCAGGTTGCCGGTACACTTCGTCTGGATCTTGCCCAGTATCGTGAGCTTGCAGCATTTGCTGCTTTTGGATCTGATCTTGATGCAGCGACTCAGGCACAGTTGACCCGTGGTGAGCGTCTTGTCGAAATTCTGAAACAACCACAATATGCACCGCTGACAATGGAGAAGATGGTAACCATCCTTTATGCCGGTGCCAATGGATACCTTGATGCACTTCCTGTTAATACTATGAGAGATTACGAAGATGAGATGTTCAGTTATATCGAGGCAAATGATGCCTCTATCTTTGCAGATCTTAAAGAGCAGGAAGAATTCACCGACGCTATTAAAGACAAACTGAATAAAGCACTGGATGCTTTCGGTGAAACCTTTAAGGCTACCAAGGGTCTCAAATAATTAGGGGAGACTTGATATGCCAAGTTTAAAAGACGTTCAAGATAAGATCGTTGGTGTCAAAAAGACAGCACAGATTACATCGGCCATGAACATGGTAGCTTCGGCTAAGCTCCGTGGTGCTCAGGAAAAGATGGAAAACTTCGAACCTTACGCAAATAAGTTTAATGAAGCTATGTCCAATCTTTCCGGTGGTGCTAATACTGACGCATTCCCTCTTATGGAAGTAAGAGAAGAAGTGAAAAATGTTGAGCTGGTTGTTATTACTTCTGATCGTGGACTTTGTGGTTCCTTTAACTCAAATATCATCAAGCTTGCGTTACAGAAAATGCGAGACTATGAGGCCGAGGGAAAAGAAGTGACTTTCCTCTGTGTTGGTAAAAAAGGGAATCAGACATTGAAAAAAACCGGTAAGGTCAGGATGCAATTCCTTGATATTATGGGTGACTTTCAAATGTTTAATGCCAGAGAAATCGCACAGGATGCAGCGCTTAATTTTACAAACGGTGCTGTTGATAAGGTTGAAGTGATTTATGGTCACTTCAAGTCCGTAGCAGTTCAGCGTCCTGTTTCTATAGATATGCTGCCCATCACCCCCATTGAGAGTGAAAAGGCTGCTGATGAGACAGAAAAGCAGGCAGGTGATTATATCTATGAGCCTTCAACAGAAGAGATCATGGATGTAATGCAACCATTGTATTTGAATGTTTCTGTTTATAATGCAATGCTCCAGGTAGGCGCATCTGAGCAAGCTGCTCGAATGACCTCCATGGATAATGCGACTAACGCATGTAAGGATATCGTTGATGACCTTACTCTTGTCTTTAACAAGGCAAGACAGGCCGCCGTTACAGGAGAGTTGATGGATATCGTTGGTGGCGCTGAGGCCCTGAAGGGATAATAACCAAACGCTAAATATTTTTTAATACTTTGAGGAGGGAACTATCCCGATGAGTGAACAAAACGTAGGAAAAATAACAAGAGTAATCGGCCCGGTTATCGATGTTGAATTCGAAGCCGGTAAACTGCCAAATATTCTGGATGCACTATTTATTTCAAATCCAGGTATCTCCGATGTCGCTGATAACCTGGTTGTAGAGGTTGCCCAGCATCTTGGTGATAACTCTGTGCGCTGCATTGCAATGGATGCCACCGATGGTCTTGTTCGTGGTATGGAAGCACGTGACAGTGAACAGCCAATCACCATTCCCGTTGGTGAACCGGCACTTGGCCGCATCATGAATGTTGTTGGACGGGCAGTTGATGGAATGGGTAAAATCGATGATGCGAAAACTGCTTCAATCCATCGTCCAGCTCCGGAATTTACCGAACAGGATACAGAAGTACGTGTACTTGCAACAGGCATTAAAGTAATTGATCTCCTCGTACCATTCCCAATGGGTGGTAAAATGGGACTGTTCGGTGGTGCTGGTTGTGGTAAGACCGTTATTATGATGGAGATGGTTAACAATATCGCCATGCATCATGGTGGAATTTCAGTATTCTGCGGTGTTGGTGAGCGTACTCGTGAAGGAAACGATCTCTACAACGAAATGAAGGAGTCCGGCGTACTTCCAAAAGCTGCACTTGTTTATGGTCAGATGACTGAACCTCCAGGAGCCCGTTCTCGTGTTGCACTTACCGGCCTTACTGCTGCTGAGTATTTTCGTGATGAAGAGGGACAGGATGTTCTTTTCTTCGTAGATAATATCTTCCGTTTTACCCAGGCCGGTTCTGAGATTTCAGCACTTCTTGGTCGTATTCCATCAGCGGTTGGTTATCAGCCAACACTTGCCACAGATCTTGGTGGATTGCAGGAACGTATTACTTCAACGACCAAAGGTTCCATCACAGCGGTACAGTGCGTATACGTACCTGCAGATGATCTTACGGATCCTGCTCCTGCTACAACATTTGCTCACCTTGACGGTACTGTTGTTCTTTCTCGGCAGATTGCTGAGCTTGGAATTTATCCTGCGGTTGATCCACTGGATTCAACGTCTCGTATTCTTGATCCTAACGTTGTTGGTCAGGAACATTATGATGTTGCCCGTGGCGTACAGATTGCCCTGCAGAAATATAAAGATCTTCAAGATATCATTGCCATTCTTGGAATGGATGAGCTTTCAGAAGAAGATCAGGAACTCGTTGGCCGTGCTCGTAAAATCCAGCGCTTCCTTTCTCAGCCTTTTACTGTTGCCGAAGTTTTCACCGGTATGGCAGGAAAATTTGTTTCTGTAGAAGATACAGTACAGGGTTTCAAAGAGATTCTTGAAGGGAAGCATGATGAAATGTCTGAAAACTCAGTATATATGGTTGGTAACATCGCTGAAGCCCTTGAGAAAGAAGCAAAGGCAAAAGCCTAAAGTAGGTTGCTTTAGCTGAAGGCTGTTAGACTGTCAGGGGAGTATTGATTTATCTTTTGCTTTACTTGACAGCCTACTTTAGTCTTGACATCTAAGAGCCTATAAATAAAGAGGATTAAACAATGGCGCAACAAATACATTTAGAAGTAGTTACTCCTGCCGGAGCTGTGGTTAGCGAGGATGTTGATATCGTTAATGCTCCCGGCTACGGTGGTGATTTTGGTGTATTGGCCAACCATGCTCCGTTTCTTTCCACAATAAAAATCGGAATGCTCACCTATGAGCAGAATAAAGAGCGCCACTCGTTAATGATCAGTGGTGGTTTTTCCGAAGTTTCCAACAATAAAATTACTTTTCTTGTTGAAAGTGCTGAATTTGGAAAAGATATTGATGTAGACAGAGCAATGAAGGCCAAAGAACGTGCGGAAAAACGTCTGGCTCAGGCTGCTGCACAAACGGATAACTTTAATCAAATAAGAGCAGAAGCCGCACTTAAGCGCGCACTTGCTCGTATTAAGGCATCTAAAGTTGCCTGATTAAGAGATTCGTAGTAGGATACGGAGGCCGTCCATTTTGGTGGACGGCCTTTTTTTTTATTTTTTTTTGAGTATGTATTACAGGCTCTTTTACATTTTTAAAAAATCCTGTTACGTCACGTAACCGATTGATTTTCAATACACCCCAAAGTGAAATATGATATATATAATCAATTATCCAGAGGTACTTATATGAAGGCGAAGGAACGTATGGCAATAGCCAGGCAGATGCCAGTTGAGATGACTCCAGAAGAACGTGTTAAAAACTTCGATGAGATTGTTTCCGGTTTTAGTGAGTTTACTGCAATACTTGAAGCAGAAAGATGTTTGCAATGCAAGAAACCAAACTGTCGCAAAGGCTGCCCTATCCATAATGATATTCCCGGATTTATTAAACTCCTTCGCGAAAAACATTTTGAAGCCGCCTACTGGAAAATTAGAGAAACTTCCTCCATGCCTGCCGTCTGTTCCCGTGTCTGCCCTCATGAGTTTCAATGCGAGGGACAGTGCGTTAGAGGGAAAGGAAAAGGCCAATCTGTTTCCATTGGTATGCTTGAGCGTTACCTTGTTGACTGGATGGTTGAAAATAAAAAGCCAATGTATAAATCCTGTGTCATTCCCGGAGATAAAAAAGTCGCAATTATAGGTTCAGGACCTGCCGGGATGACTGTCGCTTTTCATCTTGCCCGTAAAGGTATTCCTTGTACCATTTTTGAGGCTCTGCCTGTTTATGGTGGCATGCTCACTGTCGGTATTCCACCCTTTAGATTGCCAAGGGGTATTATCCATGCGGAAATTGATGCCTTAAAGCATTGTGGTGTAACTTTACAAACCGATGTGGTTATCGGCCGGGATAAGACTATTAAAGATCTTCGGGCAGAAGGATTTGGTGCCATATTTAACGGGGTTGGTGCCCACGCAAGTCGGAAATTAGGGCTTGATGATGAAGAAACCACCGAAGGTGTACTGCATGGTGTTGATTATTTGAGGCGAATTAACCTTAATGAAGATCTGGATCTCGGGAAAAATGTGGTTGTCGTTGGTGGTGGGAATGTCGCCATTGATGTTGCCAGAACTTCCCTGCGCCTTGGTTCTGATAACGTATTTATTCTGTACAGAAGATCCCGTGATGAGATGCCCGCATCTGTTGCTGAAATTCATCACCTGGAAGAAGAGGGAGTTCGCATTGAGTTCCTCGCCGCTCCTGTTAAAATTCATTCCGAAAATGGTAAACTTACCAAAGTCGAATGTATCAGGATGGAGCTTGGCGAACCTGACGATTCAGGCAGACGTCGCCCGGTGGTGCAGGAAGGCTCAAACTTTATGATTGAAGCTGATTCAATTATTCCTGCCATCAGCCAAAATGTTGATCATACCGCTGACGATGGAATCGATGTAGATCTTATGTCCTGGGGAACCTACAATACAGATGCTAGAACATTACAGACATCGGTACCTGATATCTTTGCCGGTGGTGATAGTGTCCTTGGGCCGCAAACCGTTGCCAAAGCTGTATATCAGGGCAAAGTTGCAGCAGAATCCATTGAGTTGTTTTTGCAGGGAAAAGACTTGAAGGGGGAACGTGAATTTTTGTGTGACCAGATTGACTGGTAAGGAAGAGATAGAGAAGAAGAAAAATGATGGATTAGTAAAAAACTCCATATTCGAGGTGCACAAAATTTAAATAATTTCGGCGTACCAAGGTAGGTTGAAATTTTGCAACAACGAAGAAGGTGGAGAATTTTTACGAATCCATCAATATTTGGATAGTTATAGCCCTGCAGTTGTCGAATGAATATAATGCTGCACACCTTCCGCAATATTAGTAACCACCGTATCAAGAAATTTACTGTCAGCCAGATGTTTTGAGTCTTCCGGATTTGTTATAAAGGCAATTTCTATCAAAATAGCCGGCATCTGAGCTCCGATTAAAACGTAGAAGGGTGCCTGTTTCACTCCCAGGTTTTTAAAATTTGTTTCCTGCGCTTCTCTGCTACCATTACATAGAGAATTATGAACGAACCCTGCAAGTCTTGATGATTCATGGATTTTTGAATTTTTCATTATATCCGAAAGAATGTCCTGTAAATCACTCATCTGGTGAGTTGAGGTTGCATTCTCAAATGCTGCCACCCGCATGGCTTCAGCATTGGTTGAAAGATTCAAATAGTATGTTTCCAGGCCATGTACTTTTTGTGATGGATGCGCATTGATATGCAGGGAAATAAAAAGGTCAGCTGCCTGGGTATTGGTTATGGCGGTGCGTTCTTCAAGGGGCAGGAAAACATCACTATCTCTGGTCAGGATGACCTTGGCACCGGTTTTTTCGGCAAGAATGATTGCTAACTTCCTGCCAATTTTCAAGACCACATCCTTTTCTTTTAATCCGAAGGCAGATGCACCTGGATCTTTTCCTCCGTGCCCAGGATCAACAACAATCTTACGAATGCCCAGGCCTAGTTGCTGAGCCAGGGATAATTCGTTTTCTTTAATCGACGATTTTACCTTTCCTGCAGTGCTTTGTTTCTCAAAAGCTACATGTACGGTGTGTTTTTTCTGATCAGCCAGAACAATGACAGAATCTTCCATTTCCGGTTCATTTTTGATTATTGCGGCGATCACGGCATCTGTATCAGTCTCATCAACAGGCTCAGGTGGAATTACTGGAGTCGGAGGAGGTTCGCTGGCGGTGGTGGTGACTGTGGTTTCAAGAGGTCTTGATTCAGATGGTACAGTAGCTGGTGGTTGGGGTCTCCCTTTCGCAAACTCTTTTTTAGCGAGGGATTCACCATGCACATCAATTACAACCCGAAATGGATCGGGAAGACTGAAAATTTTATAATTGGAAATTGATTGGATATCCAGCACCACACGTACTGTTTCCGGAGTAAATTGCCCTGTTCGGATCTGTTTTAATAATCCGTCTTCGATGGGAACTGGTGCCCTGTACTTCGGTTCAATATAAGATTGCTGGAAATCAATATAGAGTCTGCGGGGAAGATCACCCTGTTTCTCCAGTAACCTCTCCTGGTAGGTGACAGGCCCTGAAGCCTTAATGACCACACGGGTATAATCGTTGGATGACCAGTATTTAACAGGAAGAACGTAGGACAGGTTTTCGATATAACTGGGTGTAAGCATTGCCTCGGGTAAAGGCATATTGTGCTCTTTGGAGAGAAATTTCAGCTTGTCTGAAGCATGGGGATACATATCGCCGTTTCTATAATTGGCAATGATGCGGATGAAGCTTTTTGCGGCTTTTTCGGGATTATTTTTCTCGTTCAGGTAGATCTTTCCCACCGCATACAAGGCATCATCAGCAAGTCTATCCTCGGGAAACA
>Ga0256826_1000350_pt1 | contig 27581 bp, 29 predicted proteins | sample CV79metaG_FD_185975 | JGI IMG/M metagenome (GOLD analysis project Ga0256826, IMG submission 185975) | Hydrothermal vent microbial communities from East Pacific Rise, Pacific Ocean - CV79 | ecosystem: Environmental > Aquatic > Marine > Hydrothermal vents | place: Pacific Ocean: East Pacific Rise...
ATAGAAAAAGTGGAGATTTAGAACTACATGGACATGTTCGTGTAAGTCAAGGTAGTTCTATGAAAATTCTAGGTGAATATGCAAGATTAAATATAGCACAAAAAGAGAGACTTTTTAGACCATTTTATATGTCAGATGAAAAATCTCGTGTTTGGCTGAGTGCAGAGGAAGGGATAACAGAAGATGAAGATATAAATATAGAATCGGGTGTTTTAAGTGGTTGTAATCCAATAAACCCTATATGGAAAATGGAATTTTCATCTTCAGACTATAATGCACAAACAAAATGGCTTAATATTTATAATGCAAGACTTTATGTTGATGACATTCCAGTGTTTTATTCACCATATTTTGGATATTCATTAGACAACACTAGAAGAACAGGTTTGCTTATGCCAAAAGTTGGTTATTCTAGTGATGAAGGAACTTATTTTGAACAACCTATCTATATTGCACCTCATAGTTGGTGGGATTTAGAACTTCGCCCACAAACACGAACAAATCGTGGTTCTGGTCTTTACCAAACATTTAGATTTGTGGAGTCTAAGAGTGCAAAAGGGGAGTTTAAAGCTGGTTATTTTAGAGAAAAAGAGCTCTATTTTCAGGAAAATCAACTTGTAAATAAAGAGCATTATGGCTTTGATTTTAAGTATGAAAATAGTAATTTTTTAAATGAATGGTTTAATTTACATTTGGGTGGACAAGCTGAAATATATGCTGACACAACGTATATGAATGATGTTGACTATATTAACCTCACTTCAAATGATTCAACAAATACTACAACAGCAAAGCAATTACTTTCAAGAATAAATCTATTTTACAATGGAGAAAATCAATACATCGGAACTTATTTTAAATACTATCAAGATTTGACAAAAGAGAGTAACTCTCAAACACTTCAAAAACTTCCAACACTTCAATATCATTACTATTTAGATACATTTATAAAAAATAAAATTCTTTACAGCTTAGATATTCACTCTAATAATATTGAAAGATCAAAAGGTACTACTTCTATACAAACAGATGTGAATTTACCTGTAACACTTCAAACGAATCTATTCAATGAATATTTAAACATATCATATCAAGCTAATCTCTATGCACAACACTCTGCTTTTGCACATCAATCTCAGGTTTCTTTATCTGATGAACTTAAAGATGGTTATGTTTTAAGAAATTATCATACTCTCTCAGCATCAACACAATTAACTAAAGCATATAATGATTTATCGCATGTTATAAGTGTTGGAGTCTCATATAATAAAGCAGGAACAGAATTGAAAAATGGTTATTATGAAGATAATTATGAGTTCTGTGCAGATAGTGCAAATAAAGATAATCCAAGATGTGAATTTTATAATATAACTTCAATAAATGAAGAAGCACAGATAGATTTTATACAGTATATCTATGATGATAATGCAAATGAAATACTCTATCATCGTTTAGCACAGAGAATTTCATATGGTGATGCACAAACAAAGTATGGTGAATTAGAAAATGAACTAGACTATAAAATCACTAAAAATATCTCTCTTTATAATAATATGCTATACAATTATGATGAAAATAAACTTTCAAAAGTTTTTAATCAATTAAAAATTAACACTACAAGTATAGATATTGAAATATCTCATCTGTATAAAGATTCTTTTGTTGAAAATACATCAGAAGTAGATAGATATACGAGTTATCTTACATCGGCAATAACATATAGATATGGATCTCACTATACATTTAAAGGTATGTATAATTACGATACAATCTCACATAACTTAAAAAATAGAGAAATAGGTTTCTTATATAAAAAAAGATGTTGGGACTTTGGTTTAAGATATAGTGAAAATAGAAGACCTGTTCTAACGACAACGGGTGACTCTTTTGTAGATGATAAATATATATATTTAACACTTGTTTTAAAACCATTAATGCGATCAAATAACTCATCTTTGGTCTCATATAAATTACCTCAAAGTAAGTAAAGGATTTAAGTGCATAAATACAAAAATATAATTGCAAATCGGGAAGATGCTGCCTTAAAATTATTGGATGTTATTCCTTCGAATAAACTAAAAGATGAAGAGTGGAGATTAGTTGCAACTTCAAAAGGTGGTTTAGAACTAGCTTCATTTATTGCAAAAAAATTTAAGAATCCTTTATCTGCTTTATTCATGGCTCCTATAATGGCTCCGAATAACTCAGAGTGTGAAGTTGCACGAGTAAGTGAAACTGAAGAGATAGTTATAAATGAAGAATTGGTTGCATCTTTTGATATTCAATATGATTATATCTATGGAGAAGCACATAGAAAGCATGAAGAAGATATACTTAGCTATATTTATCAGTTTAGAAAAGGAGAACCTTTTCCAAGTGTAGAAAATGAAGTGGTAATGTTAGTTGATGAAGGAAGTGAAACAGGTAGCCGTTTTATTACAGCACTTAAAACTATACTCGCTCAAAAACCTAAGGCAGTCTATATAGCAGTGCCTGTACTACCAAGTGATGTGTTAGAGCAGTTGGAACCATTTGTTGATGATATATTTTTTCTTTATGACATAGATGATTTCGTTGAGACTTCACTCTATTATGAAAGTTTAGAAAAAGTAGAAGATGCAAGAATAGAAAAATTATTAGAGGAAAATGAATGAAATACGATGTAAGTTTAGAATTAGAAAATAGAGAAGAGTCATACTCTTTTGGGGATGTTGCAAAACAGGCAAATGGTGCATGTTGGATTAAGTCAGGTAAGACAGTAATACTTGCAACGGTAGTTATCGATGAAACAGAGATAGTAAAAGATGATTTTCTTCCTCTAACAGTTCAATATATTGAGAAAACATATGCAGCAGGTAAAATCCCAGGTGGATTTTTTAAACGTGAAACAAAGCCTAGTGACTTTGAAACATTAACTTCACGTATAGTAGACCGTTCTTTACGTCCACTATTTCCTGCTGGTTTTGGACATCCAACTCAAATTACAATTATGACTTTTTCAGCAGATAGTGAGTCTGATTTACAAGTTTTAGCATTAAATGCTGCTTCTGCTGCACTTTTTACTTCAGATATAGATATTAACACTTCTGTATCTGCTGTTCGTGCTGCAAAAGTTGATGGTGAATTAGTTTTAAATCCAACACTTTCACAACTTAAAGAATCTACATTAGACCTCTACCTTTCAGGTACTAAAGATGATTTACTTATGATAGAAATGCGTGCATTTGGTGGAATAAAAGTAGAAGTAACTGATATGGTAGCTGAGCCAATGCTTGATCCTATTATGGTAGGTGATGTTCTAACTTCTCATGTTTCAAATGCCATGAGTGAAGATGAGCTTATAGAAGTTTTTGAGAAAACTCAAGCAGAACTTTTTGCATCAAATGCTAAATATGAAGAAGCATTTACACCTTTAAGAAAAGAGCAAGTTGCACTTGATCTTAAAGCACACTCTTTAAATGAAGAGATGGTTTCTTATGTAAGAGATAACTGTATGGTAGAGATAAAAGATGCTATGAATCAGATGGCAAAATCTGAACGTTCAACTGCATTAAGAACTCTTCGTAAAACAATTCTTACTACAAAAGAAGAGTGGAGTACACCAGAGATGGAAGTACAACTTAAAGATGCTATTAACCTAGTGAAAAAAGAGCAGGTTCGTGCTCAAATTTTAAATGAAAGAGTTCGTGCTGATGGACGTGCTTTAACAGAAGTAAGACCTATTAGTATAGATACAAATGTACTTCCAAATGCACACTCTTCATGTCTCTTTACTCGTGGTCAGACACAAGCATTAGTTGTTTTAACTATGGGTGGACCAAAAGATGCACAGATGTTTGAATCACTTACAGAGAGTGGAACTCAAAATGAAAACTTTATGGTTCATTACAACTTCCCAGGTTTTTCAGTAGGTGAAGCATCTCCAGTTATGGGAACTAAACGCCGTGAACTCGGTCATGGTAATCTTGCTAAACGTGCACTTGCTCCAGTGGTAGATCTAGATGGTCAGACTGTTCGTTTAGTATCAGAGATATTAGAATCTAATGGTTCTTCTTCAATGGCTACAGTATGTGGTGGTTATATGGCACTTAAAGCAGCAGATATAGAGACTAGTGATACTATAGCGGGAATCGCTATGGGTATGGTAAGTGAAGGTGATAAGTATGCAATCCTATCAGACATTATGGGTCTTGAAGATCATGATGGAGATATGGACTTTAAGGTAACTGGCTCGAAAGATGGTATCACTGCAATGCAGATGGACATTAAACTTGGTGGAATCTCTTTAGATGTACTAAAAGAAGCACTTTATCAAGCAAAAGAGGGTCGTTCTCATATTATCGACATTATGTTAGAAGCTGAGTCTAAAATAGAATTTAATGATGGTGTTCTTCCTTCAGTTGATTTCTTTCACATTGATCCTTCTTTCATAGGTGAGGTTATCGGTCAAGCTGGTAAAACTATTCGTGAGATGATTGAAAAATTTGAAGTAGCTATTGACATCGATAAGAAAGATGGAAAAGTGAAAATCACTGGTAAAAATAAAACTGGTGTAGCAGGAGCTCGTGGACATATTGAAAATATTGTAAACACTCCTAAAGTTGCTAAAATCAAATACGAAGTAGGTGATAAACATGAAGGTACTGTTAAGCGTATAGTTGATTTTGGTGCTTTTGTTGAACTTCCAGATGGTACAGATGGTCTTTTACATATCTCTAAAATTTCTGATAAAAGAGTTGAAAAAGTAAGTGATGTATTTAGTGAAGGTGATAAAGTTACAGTAGAAATACTAGAATTTAAAGGTAATAAAATCTCTTTAGGTCGTGCATAAGAAAAAGTTTAAGCTTTTTTATGTATAATTCGCATATCAATCACTAGTAGGGAAATCCTAGCATTTATGTGTGGGTTGCTTCATTAATAAGATGAGGTTACGCTATCCGAAAGTAGTTGTAATAATAATAAGGACAATTTTATGAAAAAAATTCTTTTTCTTTTAGTAGCATTTTCTGCTGCTGCATTCGCATCTGAAGCTCAAGTAGCTAACGAAACTCTTAAAGCTTACTCAATGATCGCTGCTGGTCTTGGTCTTGGTCTTGCTGCACTTGGTGGAGCTATCGGTATGGGTCATACTGCTGCTGCAACTATCGCTGGTACTGCACGTAACCCAGGTCTTGGTGCTAAACTTATGACTACAATGTTCATCGCTCTTGCAATGATCGAAGCACAAGTTATTTATGCACTAGTAATTGCGTTAATCGCACTTTACGCTAACCCTTACTTAGGTTAATCTTTAAAGATAAAATAAGTAAAACCTCAGTGTAACTCTTTTTGAGTTACACTTTTTATACCACTCTTTAAATGCGCAGGTGGTGGAACGGTAGACACGCAACGTTGAGGTCGTTGTGCCTTCGGGTGTGGGGGTTCAAATCCCCCTCTGCGCACCACTTTTATAAAATAATCAAACTAAATTTCATCCATATTCCATGCTTCAATAGCATCATTTAAACTCTCAAAACTGTCAGCTTTTCCTATGATAAATATCTCATCAAAGATATAACAAGTTATCCGTGTATTTGGTTCTAGTAAAAAAACTGCGTATTCATCACTACTCTTGGCGTTTACAGAAAGAACTCTCATCCCATCTATAATATCATTGATTTGAGGTGTATAATCGTATTCAGCATTTAAAAGTTTTTTCCCGTCACTATTATGTATAGCCATTTTACTCTCTTTATATATTTAATATTAGTTTATTGTACATAAATATAAAAAATATATGAAATTAATCTATTTATAGTAAAATCATTTCTAAGAAAAGGAAATACTCAAATGAATATAGCGAACAATATAACTGATTTAGTAGGAAATACACCATTAGTAAGACTCAATAAGGCTTCGGCTTTAACTGGTACAACTATTTTAGGTAAGTGTGAGTTTATGAATCCTACAAGCTCTGTAAAAGATAGAATAGGTTTCAATATGATTAGAAGAGGTATAGAGTCTGGACTTATAAAAGAGGGAACTACTATTATAGAACCTACAAGTGGAAACACGGGGATAGCCCTAGCTGCTAATTGTGCAGCACAAGATATTAAATTAATTTTAACTATGCCAGAATCTATGAGTATTGAGAGAAGAAATTTACTTCGAGCGTTTGGAGCTGATTTAGTTTTAACATCAGCAGATAAAGGGATGAATGGTGCTATAGCAAAAGCAAATGAGCTACAGAATGAAATAAAGAATTCTATAGTTTTACAACAGTTTGAAAATCCATCAAATCCAGAAATTCACGAATTAACGACAGCTAGAGAACTGATAAACGATACAGAAAAAAATATTGATGTTTTTGTGGCAGCAGTAGGAACAGGTGGTACATTAAGTGGGACAGCAAAAGTTTTAAAAGAAGAAATTTCACATATAACAATAGTGGCAGTTGAGCCTGAATCTTCTGCTGTTTTATCTGGAGAAAATCCAGCTCCCCACAAAATACAGGGTATCGGTGCAGGGTTTATTCCTAAAAATCTTGATACTACTATTTATAATCAAGTGATAAAAGTAAGCAATGAGGATGCAATTTCTACAGCCAGAATGTTGGCAAAAGAAGAGGGCTTACTGGTAGGTATCTCTGCTGGAGCAAATGTATGGGCAACAATGCAAATTGCAAAACAAGAAGAGTTCAAAGGAAAAACATTAGTGACAATTTTATGTGATACTGGTGAACGATATTTAAGTACAGAACTTTTTAGTGAATAAAAATTATTTAGAGACTATAAGAGCAGAGAATGGTAAAATATATCATCTGCAATATCATCAACAGCGTTTAGATAAAGCATTAAATTTGAAAGGTATACATAAACTCTGTACACTTTTACTACCTCCTAAAAAAGGTTTTTATCGATGTAGAGTAGTTTACAATAGAGATGAAATAAATATAGAATATATTAAGTATACTAAACGCCAGGTTCATAGTTTGAAAATTGTTTATGATGATACTATCCTTTATGATAAAAAGTATGAAAATCGTGAAAGTTTAAATACCCTTTTTCAGAAAAGAGAAGATAATGATGATATATTAATAATTAAAAATAATCTTGTTACAGATACTTCTATCGCAAATATAGCGTTTTATGATGGAACTATATGGGTGACTCCAAAAAAACCTCTTTTGGAAGGTACAACTAGGCAAAGACTTTTAGAGTCTGGTAAAATTATAGCGAAGGATATCAAAGTAAAAGAGATAAATAGTTTTAAAAAGCTTGCAATAATGAATGCTATGATAGATTTTGCTATAATAGCAGAAGAAAATATAGAGGATATAATTTGTTAGAAAATGTAATAGATGAAGTTGGATTCGCAAGAATAATGCATAAAAGTATTGAAGAGATTATAGGTCACTTTTTTACTACGGAACAGAACTTTGGAATTTTATGTAAAATAGAGGAAGTTGAATTTAACCCGGTATTGCCAAGTGATATAAATGCAGAGTTTAGACCTTTAACACTTTTCTTTTTAGCTGGATATACTTTTGAAACTGCACGTGTAGAAAATGGTATGTTAATCTTTGAAGCAGGTTTTGGAGGAGAAAATATTGGAAGTGTTGTAACTTTGCCTCTTTTGAGTATCATGCAAATTATAATTGACGAAACGCCAGTTTTTATCAACCTTTCGGTTTATAAAGAATCAGTAGAAGATATTAATGTGGAAGAGACTCGAGGTGTTAAAAATTCAATGGCATCATTTTTAAATAATCCAGAAAATTCAAAGTTTTTAAAGTAAGACTTTCTTACTACACTTTATTAAGTGATAGTAAGAAGTTAACAACATTGTCAACAAAAGCATCATGCTTTCTCTCTTTAGTATATGCGATATAAAAATTTCTACTAACTTTATGATTTTTAAGTCTTGCTTCATAAAGTGTACCATTATCAAGTTCTGATTTTATTACATGACGAGACATTATAGAAACAAGAGGACGTTCAGCATTTTTATCAGCATGAGTTATAGCTTCTTTTATAGCAGTTGAACTTGCTAGAACTCCAATAACGTTAAATGTAGTACACTGAACACCCATCTCTTCAAATGCTTCAGCAGTTATTTTTCTTGTATGAGAATCTTCATTTCTACATATCCAGTCAAATGATAAAAGATCATCACTACTTAACTGTTTTTTAAGTGGTTGATTTGAAAATACAACCATTTCATCTTCAACCCATTCTCTATAGATAATGCCATCTCTAAAGATTGGTGATTCTATAAGTGCTACATCTATTTTTTTGTCTTCAAGTTGACTAATAATATTTGCTGAAATATCTACATTCATAAAAACTTCATTATTAATACGTTTTTTGATGTCACTTAAGTAGTTTGGTAATACATAATTTCCGATAGAAAAAGATGAACCCATTACAAAAGTAAACTCTTTATTTATGATTTTTAAAAGTTCTTTTTCACTACTAGAGATTGATTTTTCTAAACGAACAGCAATTCTGTAAAGATCTTCACCCTCTTTTGTTAGGATGATACCATTTTTCTTTCTGTTAACTATTTTAGTGTCAAGATAATCTTCTATAAATTTTATCTGTTGAGTAACAGCTGGTTGAGAGATACCAAGCTTAGCAGATGCCTTGGAAAAACTCTTCTCTTTTATAACCATTAAAAATGTTTGTAACTTAGCAAAATCTTTTAACATAATAATTCCTATAAGTAAATATAATAATGAAATTATAACGACAAATTATAATTAATGCAATAGTTTTGTAATAATTTACACAATTTGGCTATAATGAATACAATATAAAAAAATAGTGGTAATTATGGAAAAAATATTCAATAGATTGAACGAATCACAAGCTTCAGCAGTAAAAAATACCGAGGGTCCAGTTCTGATTTTAGCAGGTGCTGGGAGTGGTAAAACAACGACAATAATCTCTCGTTTAGCATACCTTATAGAAGTAGTGGGGATTCCTGCCTCAAACACTTTAACTCTGACTTTTACAAATAAAGCAGCCAAAGAGATGAAGGAACGTTCTTTAGCTATGATAGAGAATCTTTCATATCCTCCACTTCTTTGTACTTTTCATAAGTTTGGTTTACTCTTTTTAAAATTCAACATTCATCTTCTTGGTCGTCAAAATAATTTTGTTGTAATAGATACTGATGATAAAAAAAGAATTATAAAAAAAATAAATGCAGAACTTCCAACACCTCTGATTGCAAGTGAAATTTCACGATATAAAAATTCACTTCTTACTCCAGATGACGCTTATAAGCAAGCAGAACTATTTAACTACAAACAGATTGCAGAAGTTTATAGAGAGTATGAAATTTATTTAAATGAAAATAATCTTGTAGACTTCGATGATTTAATCGCCTTAACATATAAACTTTTAGATGAAAACAAAGATTTAGCTGAGGCTACATCAAAAAAATATCAATACATAATGATAGACGAGTACCAAGATACTAATGAACTACAGTTAAAACTGATTCAAAAACTTTGTACAACTCATAATAACATCTGTGTAGTTGGTGATGATGACCAGAGTATCTATGGTTGGCGTGGAGCACATATAAGAAATATTATGGAGTTTGACCAAGATTTTATTGGTGCAAAAATTTTTAAACTAGAAGAAAATTACCGTTCTAAAACACCTATTTTAAATGTAGCAAATGCACTAATAGAACACAACCGTTCACGTTTAGGGAAAAAACTTATAGCAACTCGTGGTAATGGTGAAGACGTAAGTGTTTTAAACTCTATGGATGAAAATGAAGAAGCAAGAAAAATAGCTATTAAGATAAATAAGCTTATTGATTCTGGTATATCTGCAGCTGAAATTGCTGTTTTATATCGAGTAAATGTTCTTTCTCGTTCTATAGAAGAGGGCTTAAACCGTGCCAAAATAGCATATAAATTGGTAGGAGGGCTTCGTTTTTACGATCGTGCTGAGATTAAAGATCTTATATCATACATCCGTATTATTACAAATCATCATGATGATTTCTCTTTAAAACGTATTGTAAACAAACCAAAACGTGGTCTTGGAAAAGCAAGTGTAGATAAGATAGAGCTAGCAGCACATGCAAATGAAACATCTATATACGAATATCTCAAAACGGCAACACTTGAAACGCTAGTTACATTAGTAAAAAAGAAAAATGCAGCCACTTTAAAAGATTTTATAAAAAGAATTGATTTAGTATCAGATGTAGCACAAAATTCTACTTATGAATTTATTGAAGTTTTAGAAGAGACTTTTCATCTTAAAGATATTTATAAAGGGATGCAAGACGAAGATGATAGAGTTTTAAATATGGATGAGTTCTATGGACTTTTCCGTGATTTTGTGAAAAAATCTCCAGAGTCATCTTTAGATGAATTTTTAAATGAACTTACACTTCAGAGTGAACAAGACCAAGTTGAAGGTGATTCTATTTATATGATGAGTATTCATGCTTCTAAAGGTTTAGAGTTTGAGCATGTTTTTATCATTGGGTTAGAAGAAGGTTTTTTACCTTTAGTTGGTGATGGAAGTGACTTAGAAGAGGAGCGACGTTTAGGTTATGTTTCTATGACAAGAGCAAAAGACACATTAACACTTTCTCATGCAGGTAGTAGATTTTACAAGGGAAGACGAAGTGATTTACAGAAGAGTAGATTTTTTAATGAAGCTGGTCTTTGTGAGGGTTCTTTAATAGTTGAAAAAAATACAGCTTTTAAAAAGGGTGACTTAGTAAGACATAAAATCTTTGGTACTGGACGTGTAAATGGTGTTAGTAAAGCGGGACGTGAGTTTAAACTTAACATTAATTTTGCAGGAACAAAGAGAGAAATCCTTGCATCTTTTGTAGAAAGACTCTAAAAAAATGAATAGACTTTTTGTAGCATATAAACCAAGTGGTATGGGCTCAAACAGATTTCTTTCTACTTTAAAAAGAAAGTATGACAATAAAAAAGCGGGTTTTACTGGAACGCTAGATCCTTTTGCTAAAGGTGTTTTGATTGTAGGGTTTGGTTCGCATACAAAACTCTTTAGATTTTTAAACAAAACGCCGAAAGTTTATAGAGCAACTTTATGGTTAGGTGCAAAAAGTGACTCATTAGATAGTGAAATGATAGAAAATGTCGATATAGTAAAAGAAGTAAGTGAAAGTACTATTCTAAAAGCAGTAAAATCTTTAGAAGGTGAGTTAGAGTATGAGCCTCCTATATTTTCAGCAAAGAGAATAAATGGAAAAAGAGCTTATGATTTGGCTCGTGCAGGTAAAGAGTTTACTTTAAACAAGATAAACTCAACTATCTATGAAACAAGGTTAATTCACTACTCTCATCCATTTGTAACTTTTGAAGCAAAAGTAAGTGAGGGAACATATATACGCTCTTTAGGTCGGATTATAGCAAGTAGACTAGGTGTGTCGTTTGGAAGTTTGAGTGCATTAGAGAGACTTAACGAAGGACAATTTTTCTTTGAAGATGAGAAAGCTTTAGATATTAAAAAATCTCTTAATATACCTATAAATAGATACTTAGCAGATGAAGCAAATATACGACTAGGTAGAGTTCTTAGTGTAGAAGATTTTGAAATACAAAGTGATGGAACTTACTGGTTAGACAATGGAGATAATATCTCAGTTATTACAATCAAGGAGGATAAAGTGAAATATGAATTAGGGAGAATAGCATGTTAGTATTAGCAAGAAAATTAGACGAATCAATAGTAATAGGTGACAACATAGTAGTTAAAATAGTCTCTATCGAAAATGGTGTTGTAAAACTTGGCATCGATGCACCTCAAGAGGTGAGTATAATGAGAAATGAACTTTTAGAAGAAGTTAAAGAACAAAATATGGCAGCTGTACATAAAACAGATAGTTCTGAACTCAATGCTTTAAGTGAATTTTTAGGAAAAAAATAACTAATGAAAAAGTATAAAGCTTTTGCAAAAGTAAACATCTTTTTAAAAATCACAGGGACTCGTGGAAATTACCATGAGATAGTTTCTCGTTTTATGAAAGTTGAAACTCTTTATGATGAACTAGAGTTTGTTAAGAAAGAGGAAACTGATGCAAGAGCAAATAAGTTTAAAATCATTGGTGATTTCTCTTGTACTACAGAACAAAATACTATTTATAAAGCATACTTCGCACTTAAAGAAGCAACAGAGTCTCAAAAGCTAGAAGAACTTATGCAAACATATGCCATAAAAGTAACTAAAAATATACCAGCGTTTGCAGGACTTGGTGGCGGAAGTAGTGATGCTGCAACCTATTTAAAGATGTGTAACAACTCTCTAAACTTAGGACTAAGCCTTAATGAACTAGCAACTGTAGGTCTTAAAGTAGGAGCAGATGTTCCTTTCTTCATTTATGGTTACGATAGTGCTAATGTTAGTGGAATAGGTGAAGTTGTCGAAGAGTTTAAAGAGCCTCTTTTAAGTATAGAAACATATACTCCAAAGATAGAGATAAGTACACCACGAGTTTATACAATATACAGAGAAGATTTTTTTAATCCTATTGATGGCTTTAGAAAAGAAGAACTTAAAAAAATGAGTAGCTTAGAGAGTCTAGCGTTTATGAGTGCAGATGAAGCAAACGACCTTTTTAAACCAGCACTACAAGAGTATAGAGCGTTGAAAAAGAGTTACAGACATGGATATTACTTTAGTGGAAGTGGAAGTAGTTTTTTTAAAGTAAAAGAGAAAGAAGAATAAATTATGGGTGAAACAATAGCAAAAAACAAAAAAGCGTATCATGACTACTTTGTAGATGAGAAGTTTGAAGCTGGTTTAGTTTTAACGGGAAGTGAGATAAAGGGTATTCGTGCTCATCGAGTGAATTTAAAAGATAGTTTTATAAAGTTTGTAAAAGATAGACCAGTTCTTTTTAATGCTCATATTGGGCGTTTAGAGACTACTAACCATTTTTATGGTCATGAAGAACGGGGTTCAAGAAATCTTCTTTTACATAAAAAACAGATAGAGAAGATGCTTAAATCTGTGGCAAGAGATGGTTTTACAATCATACCTTTGCAACTTTATATCAACGATAGAAATATTGCAAAGCTTCAGATAGGTATAGCAAAAGGGAAACAACTTCATGACAAACGCCAAGATTTAAAGGCTAAAGATCAAAAAAGAGATATCGCCCGTGCTATGAAGGATTACTAGTGAAGTATATCTTTCTGTTAGTGTCATTTTTTTCCTTAAGTCTGGCGTTTAATATAGAAAATGTTGAGGTTTCAGATTATAAGATAGCAAATGGAAAAACGACACTTCTTGTATTTATAGCTCAAAAAGGGATAAAGTATAAGAGTGTTAGCATGGGTAAAAAAACATTTCAGATTTTTACTATAAAAAATGATATTACTAAAAAGTATGCCCTTATACCATTCTCTTACTATGAAAAACCAGAAAATAAAATAGCTTATATAAACTATGAAGAAGAAAACAGACTCAAAGAAGAGACACTTTTTTTAAAAGTAGTCGATGGAAACTACGAGAAAGAAGAGATAAAAGTAAGTAGCTCTAAGGTAAATCCTAAAAGTCTAGAAGTTAAAAATAGAATTTCTAAAGAGTATAAAGAAGCTATGAAAATTTATAATACAGTAAGCTCTCAAAGCTATATAAAAACAAAATTTATTCAGCCGATGAAGAGTAAAATTACAAGCTCTTTTGGTAAAGCCAGAGTTTATAATGGTTCACTCAAAGGGTATCATAGTGGTACAGATTATCGTGCGAAGATAGGAACACCCGTATTAGCTGTAAATGATGCTAAGGTAGTTTTAGTCAAGAAAAGATTTTACTCAGGTGGTACAGTTTTACTTGATCATGGTGAAGGAATTTATACTTGTTACTTTCACATGAGTAAATTTAATGTTACAAAAGGTGATATAGTTAAAAAAGGAGAGTTACTTGGACTTTCAGGGAAAAGCGGGCGAGTTACGGGACCTCATTTACACTTCTCAGCTAGAATAAATGGTGTACAGGTTGACCCTTTACAGTTAATCGCACTCATGAATAAAAATTTATTAAAATAACTAAGGAAATTAGAACAATGACAGTTTTTCAACTACTGATGCTAGGTGCATCTGCATACTTTGCATACAAGATTTATGAACATATTCAAACTCTTAAAGATCCAAAAGAGAATTCTACTGAGGGTTCAAAAGAGGAAGAAACACCACAAAGAACAGCTAATGCATTTTCAACATTTGATGCGACTCATCTTATAGAAAAAGCAGATGAAGCTGTTGGTGAAAAAAACTTTGACAAGGCACTTGCTATTTATAGTGAAGCTAATATAAAAGAGTCAGGTAACGGAGAAGTACTTTTTAAAATGGGTTATGTTTTAGCACTGCAAGAACGAAATGAAGAATCGTTAGAGTATTTTAAAGAAGCCTTAGAAGTAGATAGTGAAAATCCATTTACACACTTAGAAATGGCACTCATATATATAAGTGAAAATGAAATAGCAAGTGCAAGAACACATCTAAACGCCGCTTTAGAGATAGACCCAGAGTTAGAAAATGCAAAAAAAGAGTTAGATAAATTAAATAGTGAGAAATAATATGAAGCTACTTGAAATATATGATTTTTTGAATGAACTTTCTCCTTTCTTGCTTCAAGAAAAATGGGATAATTCAGGACTCCTAATAGGTGACTTTAAAGAAGAAATTTCTCAAATTGCATTAAGCATTGATGTTGATGAACAACTAATAGACTCTTTGGAAAATAGTACACTTTTAATTACTCATCATCCTATAATATTTGGAGGATTACAGCAGTTAGAATTTAGTAAATATCCTGCAAATTTAATCCAAAAAATGATAAGAAAAAATATCAGTAATATTGCAATGCATACAAATTTTGACCAAACTCACCTAAATGAGTATGTTGCAACAGAGGTCTTAGGGTATAAAATTGCAAAAAAAGATGGATTTGTTGCATACTTAGAAATTGATGAGGATTTTGACACATTTGCAAGAGATGTATCTAGTGCATTTGGACTTGATTGTGCTAAAACTGTAAAGTGTTCACAACGTGTGAAAAAGGTCGCGCTGACAACAGGTTCAGGCTGTTCGCTTATGAAAAGTTTAGATGCTGATTGTTTCTTAACTGGTGATGTAAAATACCACGATGCAATGGAAGCAAAAAGTATGAATTTATCTTTAATTGATATAGGACATTATGAAAGTGAGCACTATTTTGGACAAATTTTGGAGAAACATTTGAAAATTTTAGGTTTAAAAGTTATAATTGCGTCATCAGAAAATCCATTTACATATATACACCCTTAAAGGACACCAATGAACAAACACCTTCAACAACTAATCAACCTCTCAATTGTAGACAAAGACATCGACGCATTTGAACCTCAAATTGAAGAAGCTAACTATAATTATGAAGCAGCTTTAGCAAAAACTCAAAGTATCGAATCAGATATTGAAAATTTAACTACTGAGATTAAAGACGAAGAGTTAAAAAAGAGTAAAAATGAGCTTCACCTAGCAGAACTTTCTCAAAAGTTAGAAGAGAACTCTAAGAAAAGTGGTGATGTAAAAACTGAACGTGAGATGAAATCACTTCAACTAGAAGAAGAAATTGCTAAAGAACAAGTTACTTTTGCTAATGAAGAAATTGAGCGTTTAGAAAAAATTATTGAACTTAAAAAAGAACAAATTGAAGTTGCCCAAACTACATTAGTAGAGTTAAAAGCTTCTTTAGAAACAGTGAAAGCTGATGTTGATGCTAAACTTGAAACAATTAACAAAGATAGACAAGAAGTATTTGTTAAAAAAGAGAAATTACTTTCAAATGTAAACCAAAAAGGTTTAGCATTTTATCAAAAAATTCGTAGATGGGCTAAGAACACAACTGTGGTTGTTGTTGAAGAGCAGGCATGTATGGGTTGTCACATGATAATTGGTGATAAAGTTTATGCTGATGTTATTAAAGCTGAAGAGATTACAACTTGTCCTCATTGTGGTCGTATCCTTTATATGAAGCCTAACGAAGAGTAGGTTTGAAACCCTTTACGTTTATTTACTACATTATAAGTGTAGCGCTATATATTATAGCACTACCTTTTATAGTATATATGGCGTTTAAGACAAAGTACAAAGAGTCAATTCCCTCACGTTTTTTTCTTTTTAACAACCCTAGTTTTACAACTCAAAATGCTGTTTGGTTTCATGTTTGCTCTCTTGGTGAGGCTATAGCTTTAAAACCTATTTTAAATGCGATAGACAATACAGAAGTAGTTATAAGTACTATTACTCAAACAGGTCAATCACAAGCGAAAAAATATGATGCAGAGGTTAGATACTTACCTTATGAAATGTTTTTACCTTTTTGGGTGAAAAAACAAAAATTGCTTATAGTTTTAGAAGCTGAATTTTGGTATTTACTTTTTATAGTTGCCTTTTCTCGTGGTACAAAAATTATTTTGTTAAATGCTAGGATATCAGATAAAAGTGTTAAAAAATATCTCCAATTTTCTTGGTTTTATAAAAAACTTCTATCTAAAGTAGAGATAGTTTATGCACAAAGTGAAGTGGATAAAAATAGATTTATAGCACTTGGCGCAAGAAATATTGAAGTAATAGGAAATGTTAAATTAGCTGGAGAGATTAAAAAAACTAAAAACTATGTAAAACCTGATACTGAATTAATAGTAGCAGGAAGTACACATGAAGGTGAAGAAGAGAGTATTTTAAAAGCTTTTGTTGAGTATAGAACTTCTTCAAACTCTAACTTAGTTATTGTTCCTCGGCATCCAGAGCGATTTGACACTGTTTTTGCATTATTGCAAAAATATGCAAATGAGTACTCTTTTACACTTTCTCGTTTTTCACAAGAGAGAACATTTGAGAGTGATATAGTTTTAGTTGATATGATGGGTGAGCTGAACAATGTATATGCTATAAGTGACATCGCCATTTTAGGTGGAGCATTTAGAGAAGATATTGGTGGGCATAATCCATTAGAACCAGCTTATTTTGGATGTAAGATTATAACAGGAAAGCATTTTTTTCATCAAAAAGTTCTTTTTAAATATGTACATCATGTTCAATATGTTGAAATAGATGGTATATGTAAAGCATTAAATGATGCAAAAAAACTTCCACCCTCTATGGTAGAAGAAAAAATAAATTTAGAACCAATTATAAATAAAATAAAGGAGGCAAATTAATTATGGCTACAGAAAAAGCATATAAATTAGTTGCAATACAAGAAGGAATTTCGAATAATAATGCAAAGTCTATGATAGATCGTGGACTTGTTTATGTTGGAAATAAAAAAGTAATGATAGCTCGTGGAGAGATAAATACAGATACAAAGTTTAGAGTTATGAAGCTTGAAAAAGCGAAAATAATCTTTGAAAATGATGATATTATTGTTATTGATAAACCACCTTATATCAATTCTGATGAACTTGAACGCCAGTTTAAACCAGCAGTGTTACTTCACAGACTTGATCGTGAAACATCTGGTGTTTTAATGCTTGTTAAAAATGAAGAGTTTAGAACTAAGGCAATTAAAGAGTTTAAACAAGATAAGGTTTACAAAGAGTATATTGCTTGGGTTGAAGGTATTATGAGTGAACCTATAGAAGTTGATAGAGCGATTACAACACAAAAGAAAAATAATAAAGCATATTCAAATGTATCTCCAAAAGGAAAACCAGCTCGTAGTGAATTTTTCCCAGATATAATTAGTGCAAATAAAACAAAAGTAAAATGTATAATTCACAATGGACGTACACATCAAATTCGTGTGCATCTTCGTTATATAAATCATTCAATAGTTGGTGATGAACAATATGGTGGTCGTAAGGCAAAAAGAGTTATGCTTCATGCTCATAAGGTAAGACTTCTCGGTATGGAATTTGTTGCAGCAGAACCAAAAGAGTTCATTCACTTCCAATAAATATTTGCAATATTTTATAGGAATAGATTTAGCATGGGGTGAGAAAAATCCTAGTGGTTTTTCTGTCTCTTTGTTAGTTGCTAACAAACTAAAAATTATAGAGATAAAACTACTCTATACAATAGATGAGATTGTAGAAGAAATCCAAAAATACAAAGCAAAAAAAGTTTTAATCGGAATAGATGCACCACTACTTGTCCCTAACGAGAGTGGAAATAGAGAAATAGAAAAAAAGTTTAATAGTGACTTTTCCAAATATAAAATATCTATGTTACCTGTAAATCAAAAAATTCTTACAAAAAATTCTCAAAATATTAGAAGTGTTCAACTTTTTAAAAACTTAAGTGAACTTGGTTTTCAAAGAAATTTCAAAGAGAAGAAAGTAATTTTTGAAGTTTATCCTCATTCTACAATTGCCACACTCTTTAATAATAATAAAATTCTTCCATATAAACGTAAGAAAGGAAGAGATACAGCTTTTATTAAAGAACAGCTGAAGTATTATCAAAATTACTTAAAAAAAGAATTTAGCTCACATAAAATATTGAAAAATGATATCACTCCTCTACGTGGTAAATCTCTTAAAGAGTATGAAGATCTTTTGGATGCTTTAACATGTTCAGTAAGTATATACTATGCTTATACTTTTGGTGCAAAGATATACAAACTTAATGATGTCGATACATTTGTTACACCTATTAGCAAATGGAAAGTCTATATTTTAGAATGTAATGACAATACTTTATATACAGGTGTTACAACAGATATTACACGTAGAGTAAAGGAGCATAATAGTAGTTCCCTTGGTGCTAAATATACTAAAAATAGAAGGCCTGTAAAGTTAGTTTATAAAGAAAATATGGATGGTAAAGTATTGGCTATGAAGAGGGAATATGAGATTAAACAGCTTACTCGTATACAAAAACTTGAACTTATTTCTTTAGTGAAATAAGCTAAAGTAAGAAACAAGTAAAATGAAGATATAATCTCACCAATTTTATACCTAGAATTTGAGGGAAATATATGTTTGATACTCTAACAGACTCGTTTACAAATGCCATAAAAAAGATTCGTTTTCACGATGATGATAAGGCTTTAAGTAAAGCACTAAATGAACTAAAGAAAAACCTTTTAAAGGCTGATGTAAACCATAAGGTTGTTAAAGAACTAATAGCAAAAGTTCAAACTCTAACAAAAGAGAAAGGAATTGGTAAAGACCAGTTTTTAGAAGCACTTCGTGAAACTCTTTATGAATTATTAGAAGTTGGAGGAAACAAGGGTTTTGTATTCGCACCAAATCCTCCAACAACTATTTTAATGACTGGGCTTCAAGGTTCAGGTAAAACAACAACTACTGGTAAATTAGCTACATATTTAAAAAATAAACAGAAAAAAGTTTTAATAGTTGCAGCCGATTTACAGCGTTTAGCAGCAGTAGAACAACTTCGTCAAATAACGACTCAAATAGAAGTAGAACTTTATGAAGATGAAGCTACAAAAAATCCTGTAGAAGTTGTGAAATCTGCTATGGAATATGCAAAGAGTAAAATTTTTGATGTAGTTTTAATAGATACAGCTGGGCGTTTAGCAATAGATGATGAGCTAATGTCTGAGCTAGAAGATGTTAAAAAAGTAGCAAATCCAGATGAAATATTTTATGTGGCTGATTCACTTACTGGTCAAGATGCTATCAGAACAGCTACAACATTTAAAGAAAAAATAGGAATAGATGGTGTAATCCTTTCAAAATATGATGGTGATTCTAAAGGAGGAGTAGCACTTGGTTTATCATCTCAAGTTCAAGTTCCTCTTCGCTTTATTGGTATGGGTGAAAAGATGGAAGATCTTGAAGTATTTATTCCAGAACGTATAGTTAACCGTCTTATGGGATTTGGTGATGTTGAAGGTCTTGCAGAAAAAACAGCCAATATTATTGATGAAAAAGATGCTAAGCGCTTAACTAAAAAGATACAAAAAGGTAAGTTTAATTTTAACGACTTTTTAGAACAGATGGAGTCAATGAAGAAGATGGGTTCTATGAGCTCTATCATGGGAATGATTCCTGGTATGAGTGGAATGAGTAAAGCTATTAAAGATTTTGATTTTGAAAACTCTGGTGAATTGAAGAATATTAAAGCTATGGTAAGTTCTATGACGAAAAAAGAGCGAGAAAATCCAGATTTAATTAATAATTCAAGAAAAGCAAGAATAGCTATTGGTTGTGGGCTAACGGTTATTGAGATTAATCGTATGATTAAGCAGTTTAAAAATGCTGGAAAAATGGCGAAAAAGTTTTCGGGTAAGAATGGAATGAAACAACTTCAATCAATGATGGGTGGAGCTGGAGGTATGGGTGGTATGCCTGGTGGATTACCTCGATAGATATTTAGTTAAACTTTAGGAAACATTTAGACTTTAGTGGGTATAATTCCACTATCGTAATAACTTCTGAAATAATCCCTCTGTGATTAGAAGGCGTTTGTAACAAGACGTAATACGCCAAATGGCGGTAAGAGGCACAATAAACTACTTGTATTTACTACAAACATTTATTCTGCAAAAAAACCCCAAAAAAATATTTATAATTTAAGGAAATAACATGACAGTAATTAGACTTACTCGTATGGGAAGAAAAAAGAGACCATTTTATCGTTTAGCGGTAACTGATAGCCGTAAACGTAGAGATGGTGGTTGGATCGAACTTATCGGTCACTACAATCCAATGAATGAAGAGAAAACACTTGTTGTTGATAATGAAAGACTTGATTACTGGTTAAGCGTTGGTGCTAAAATGAGTAGTCGTGTTAAAAAGATAACTGGTCGTTAATCATGATTGCTGATTTTGTCGCCGAGTTTGCAAAACTTATAGCATCTTATCCGGATGACGTTAGAGTTGAAGTGGAAGAAGGCGATGAAGTAACAGAAATCGTTCTTTATGCTAATCAAGCTGATATTGGTAAGTTGATTGGTAAAAGTGGTAAGATGATAGGAGCTATAAAAACAGTTATCTCTGGTTGTAAAGCCAAAGATGGTGTAAGTTATAGAATAAATGTCGAAGCACTTTAAAGAACCTCTTCTTCATATCGCAACTATTGGTAAAACAGTAGGTATAAAAGGTGATATGAAGTTTCATGATAAGTCAGATTTTCCTGAACAATTTAAAGTAGGAAGCTCTTTTTTAATAAATAAAAAAGATAAGATTACTTTAACAGATGTAAATGTAGAGCGTGGGCTTGTAAAGATTAATAATCTTTCAAATCCTCAAGATTGCAAAAAATTTACAAATGCAAAACTTTATACAACTTATGAAGAAACAAGAGAAAATTGCCACCTTGAAGAGGGTGAGTTTTTTTTCTTTGATCTAGAAGATTGTAAAGTTTATGAAGATGGAAAACTTCTTGGTCATGTTAAAGAGATGGAGAGAATCAATGTTACTAACTATTTAATTATAGTTACAAATGAAAGTTTAGTTGAAAATGGTTTGCCAAAGAGCTTTTTAGTTCCTTTTATAGAACCATTTAAAGTTAAGGTCGATATAAAAGCCAAAGAGATCACATTAAGTGGTGCGATGGATATTTTAGAAGCATCTTAATGACTTATACTTTTGTAACACTTTTTTCAAATTTAATAGAAGGGTACTTTAAGGACTCAATATTAAAACGTGCTATTGATAAGGATATATTAGATATTAACTATCTAAATCCTAGAGATTTTTCTCTCAATAAACACTCTAAAGTAGATGATACTGCCGTAGGTGGTGGAGCTGGGATGGTAATGAATCCTCAGCCCCTTTTCGATGCTTTAGACTCTTTGAAAAAAGAGGATGAAAATGTGCATATAATTTTTTTAACTCCAGTAGCAAAACCTTTCGTTCAAAATGATGCGAAACGTTTAGCTTCTAAGTCCCATATAGCTTTTGTGAGTGGAAGGTATGAGGGGATAGATGAGAGAGTTATTGAAGAGTATGCAGATGAAGTTTTTTCTATTGGTGATTATATATTAACAGGAGGCGAATTAGCCTCTTTAGTAATATGTGATGCAGTTAGTAGAAACATCGATGGAGTTTTAGGAAATAGTGATTCTCTCACAGTTGAGAGTTTTGAAACGCCACTTCTTGAAGCACCATCCTTTTCAAAACCAAAGGACTATGTGAGTTTGAGTGTTCCATCAGAATACTTAAAGGGAAATCATAGTAAAATTCGCTCATTAAAATTAGCTTTGTCTGAATGTAAAACAACATTTTTCAGACCAGAGCAGCTATTAAAGCATAGAACAAGGAAATCTTATGAGAAATAAGTACATAGAAAACTTTGAAAAAGCACAAATCGCTGAGAAAACTATCCCAGACTTTCGTGCTGGTGATACTGTTCGTTTAGCAGTAACAATTAAAGAGGGTGACAAGTCTCGTATTCAGTCTTACGAGGGTGTATGTATCGCTAAGCGTGGTCAAGGTACATCTGCAACAATTACAGTACGTAAAATTGGTGCTAATGGTGTTGGAATTGAAAGAATATTCCCATTATTTACTGATTCAATTGAAGAAATTAAAGTTATTCGTCGCGGTCGTGTTCGTCGTGCAAAACTATTTTATCTTCGTGAACTTGCAGGTAAAAAAGCTCGTATTAAAGAACTTAGAAGAAAATAATTCTTCTGGGCTCTTTGCCCACATCTACTCAACTCTTACAAAAAATCTCCAAAAATCTCTACTTTCATAATTTTCAGTTTAATAAATAGTATAATAATCTAAATTACATTTTAAATAAATTTTTTTGGAATAATATGCAATACTTAAATGATTTAAAAACTATTATAAATATAAATACTTATACGAAAAATCCTCAAGGTATAAATAGAGTAGGCTATATATTTGATAGTTGGTTAGAAGATTTAAATTTTAAGACTACAATTTACAATCGTCAAAATATAGGTGACCATAGATATTACACTTCCCCTTACAACAAAAATGCAAAACGACTTTTATTATTAGGGCATCTTGATACAGTATTTCCAAAAGGTAAATTTGAAAAATTTAGTGAAGATGATGAATGGGTTTATGGTCCTGGTGTTTGTGATATGAAAGGTGGCAACATTGTAGCTTTAGAAGCTCTTAGAAAAATTAAAAATAGTAATATTAAAATTCAAAATATTGATATACTACTTGTAAGTGATGAAGAGACAGGTAGTGATGACTCAAAACATCTTACATTAGAATTAGCAAAAGAGTATGACTACTGTTTTGTTTATGAAGCTGCAGGAAAAAAATTAGAAGTTGTTACTGGGCGGAAAGGTGTAGGAACTTTTTTTATAGATATTCATGGAAAAGCTTCTCATGCTGGAAACAGCTACTCTGAGGGAAATGATGCAAATTTAGAAGCTTCACATAAACTGCAAGAATTAGTAAAACTAACAAACTTAAGTAAAGGTACAACTGTTAATGTTGGAAAGATTGAAGGAGGTATAGGTGCGAATACTATTTCTCCACATGCCCACCTTACTTTTGAACTACGCTATAAAACATCTACTGAAAAGCAGAGAGTTTTAGATGCAATAGATAAAATAGTTAGAAAGGATTACGTTGAAGGAACTGTTTCAAAATTGAGTGGTGGTATTCAACGAGATGTAATGCAGACTTCAAATTACTCTATTGAGTTAATTAAAAATATAGAGAGAATTTCAAATACTTTGATTAACTTTGAAGAAAGAGGTGGTGTAAGTGATGCAAATATTGTAAGTTCATGTGGGGTTACTACACTTGATGGCTTTGGTCCATTTGGTGATGGTGATCATACTGTAAATGAGAGAGCAAGTAAAAATAGTTTTATAAGTAGAATAGAATTAAGTAGAAAGCTCTTTACTTATTTTATAAAAAATTCAGATTTTAAAGGGGAATAGATGTCAGAAAGAAAAATTGGAATGTGGTTATATAGTAATGGTGGTGGAGATAAAATTCAGAAGAAAATCATTAAAAAGTTAAAAGAAAGAGGGATCGATACTCTTAATAATATTAACCTACGAAATGCAATTGCTAAAAATGGACATATACTTTTTCATGGAGAAGAACACCGTGGTGAAAAGCTTGATAAACTTGATCTAATGTTTTCTTATAATGCAGGTGAGCAAACACAGTATCAAATGTATTTATATCAAGCACTTAATCGTGTAATCCCTATGATTAACTCTTACGACTCTTTTGCACTTACAGAAGATAAATTTCATACATCTTTTGTATTAAGAAATGCAGGTATAAAAACAGCCGATTATAAGTTGTGTCATCGTGATGATGGGCATGAGCTTAAAAAGATTATTAAAAAATGGGATAAGATGGTATACAAACCAACTGATGGTTGGGGAGGAGTAGGTCTTACAAAAATAGAGAATGAAGCAAATCTTGATATGTTAATGCCATTTTTAAATCAGATGGATTTACGTTATTTTTATGTTGAAAAATTTATTAATTATGATAATACTGATTTTAGAGTAGATGTAGTCAATGGTGAATTTGTTTCATGTTATGGAAGAAAAGCAAATGGAACGGATTGGCGTACAAATGTAACAAGTGGTGGTTCTGTTTTTATGCGTGAAGCTAATGATGAAATAATTAAAGTAGCAATTGATGCTTGCAAGGCTACAGGTGTAGATATTGGAGGTGTAGATATTATATATGATAGAGAAAAAGAGGAGTATATAGTTCTTGAAGTAAATGGTATACCAGCATTTGCAACACCGGAACAAGAAAAAATGGGACTAAATTTTAATGCTAAAAAAATAGATTTGATCGTTGACCTAATTGATAAAAAAACTTCATAAAAGCATTATTTAAGTACAATTCACTTTTAATTTATAATAATTTTTATTAAGGTAATAGCTTGAGAGAACAATATACTTCTTATAACGAATGTGTAGATTTTTTTAAATCTGCGCAAAAAACAAATCCAGATCTTTTTAAAGTACAAACAATAGGTAAAACTTGGGAAGACAGAGATATCATCGCAGTAACAATCACAAAAAATATAAACACGAATAAAGATAAACCTGCACTTCTTTTTACAGGTACGATTCATGCACGTGAATGGGTAGGAATAGAGGTGTCTCTGAGTTTTGCACAGTACATTTTAGATCATATAGATTACGATCCACAATTAAATATGTTACTTGATCGTTCAACATTATATATGGTTCCTTGTGCAAATCCAGATGGATTTGAGTACTCAAGAAATCATTTCTCATTTTGGAGAAAAAATAGACGTAGAAATAGTGATGGAAGTTTTGGTGTAGATTTAAACAGGAACTTTTCTGTTGGCTTTACACCAAATAAAGATATGACATCAAATGTTTACTCTGGACCAACTGCATTTAGTGAGCCTGAAACAGCAGCACTTAGAGATTTTGTATTAGATCACAAAAATATTACTATTGCACTAGATTATCATTCTCAAGGAAATGTTTTCTTTCCCGCACATAATTTTATACATGAAGATGCTGAAGATGCGATAGATTTAAATCTTCTAGCATCAAATATGGCTGAAGAGATAAGAAAAGAGTCTGGACGTGAGTATGGTGTACATATGGGTAAACCTCCTGTTCATCTGATTTCCGGAAGTGGTAGAGAATTTTACTATGCTCAGGGTGCACTCTCTATAGTAGCAGAAGTAGGAACTAGAAATATTAGTGACTTTAAAGAACATATGAGTGAAAATATAGATGAAAATATTCCAGCACTTATGTATGCACTAGGAGAGACAAATAATTACAAGAAGCATGACGCTCTTCCAAGAATAGAAAATTTTATTGCAACAGATATTACATCAAGAGAAGTAGAATTAAATTGGGACTATATAGATGATGATACTCTCTATTTTGAGATTTATCGTTCTTCGAAAGCTAAGGGTTTCGCTCAGACATCAAATAGAATTGGAATGACAAAGTTAACAACTTTTACAGATAGAAACTTATCTTCAGCAACAAACTATTGGTATTTTATTAGAGCAGTTTGCAAAAAACGTTATATAAAATCTCCATTTGGCCAAAAAATTGGAGTAAGAACTCAACCAGCTGATAATAAGTTTTCAAAAATTTTGTATCCGGTAGCTAGTAAAGTTGGTTATGTTGGAGAGAAAACAAAGAAAAATAGTGAGCATTTTGGAAATAACTCTCTTTTTGTAGGATATTCTGAAAATAAAGGAGAGTGCTTAGGTGTGTGTGGATTCTCTTTAAGTACCATCCCTGAAAATGCAATTATAACAAGTGCACAAATATCTTTTTATCCTATGAATAGGGTTGCTGTTCAAGTTGAAAGTTATGGTGAGTGGCGAATAGGTCAGGTTGATGAGAGAACAGTTGATTGTATGGATAGTTTTGATGATATAAAAAGTGCAAAAGTACTTAGTTATATAGATAGACCTACAGGTTCTGCACAGTTAGCACAAGGTGTTTGGCGAGATTATCAATTTGCTGCACAGGAGATAGGAGTATTACAAAAATCTCTTAAGCGTAGAGAAGCACTTTTTAGAATGGTAGGTCCTTGCTCATTACCGCTTGATCGTGCTTCTCAAATGATGCAGTGGGATATAGGATATGGAAAGTTTAGTGGTGGACTTAGCTATAGACCAAAGTTAGATATCTCTTATACTATAAATGATGCAAGAATTGATTTACAGTCGTCTTTGGAAATTACAGTAAGTAAAAATAAACTTCAAGAGTCAGCTCTTAAAGTTGGATTTAATTCAGAGGGTGATAAAGAGTATGGTTATATTGAGTTTGATCTAGCTAATTTGCCTGATATGGATAATACAATTATATCTAGTGCATATATAGATATAGAAGCGAATAGATTAAGTTCACAAAATAATTTACGGTTTCATATTGAAATGATAAGTCCATGTGAAGGTGAAAAAAGTTATGAAAAAGTTAAAAATAGAAAGATAATTGAGCGTATTGGTTACGATGTCAGTATGGTAGATATTAAAGAGAATGCAAAACAGAGATTTGTTTTTGATAAACATGCTATTAATGAGATGTTAGTAAATGCTCAAGATAGTAAAAAAGCAGTTTTTGTTATTTCAGCTTCATCTCAAACATCATTCTGTAAATCACAAAGTGTAGAGTGGATAGACTCTAAAGCTATGAAAAAACCATCTTTAGTAATTAGTTATATTAAAAAAAGAAGAACAGCTCCAAATAGAGTGACTAATTTAATTCAAAAAATAGAAAACGATTTGATAAAATTAGAATGGACTGCACCAGATGATGAAGCATTCAAAGGTGTTATAGTTGTAAAAAATGCTTTTAGAGTGCCATGCTCCCCTTATGATGGTCAAAAATTATATGGTGGAAGTGATTCATATACCTTTGACAACTTTGGTGATAAGAATGTACATAAGTACTATGCTATTTTTTCATATGATGACGTACCAAATTTTTCAGAAGCAGTTTTCTTGGAGATTAATAAATAATAAACATTAAAAAAGAGCCTATTATATGAATGTTTGTAGATTTTTTAAATTTACAAACATTCTTTAGGATACTTAAGCTTATTTTAAGCACAACTCTCCTATAATTCCCATCCACAAACAGAGACACCTTGTTTAAAACGAGAGAGTCGGAACACTTCGAGTTGAAGATGTTTGAATTGTTTGAGATCATTGAAAACTA
>Ga0256826_1000351_pt1 | contig 27529 bp, 19 predicted proteins | sample CV79metaG_FD_185975 | JGI IMG/M metagenome (GOLD analysis project Ga0256826, IMG submission 185975) | Hydrothermal vent microbial communities from East Pacific Rise, Pacific Ocean - CV79 | ecosystem: Environmental > Aquatic > Marine > Hydrothermal vents | place: Pacific Ocean: East Pacific Rise...
TCGGTACACAAATACGCTCTTTCACCTTGTTGTAGATAACGTCATCAACTAAAGGTGTTGGGGCATAAGCACCCATACCACCTGTATTGGGACCTTCATCGCCATCTAAAAGACGTTTATGATCTTGCGCAGCTGGTAGTAAAATAAAGTCTTTTCCATCACAAATAGCAAACATTGAAAGTTCATAACCATCTAAAAACTCTTCAATAATAACTTTTTTACCTGCATCTCCAAAAGAGCTACCACTTAACATTTCAGAGGTTGCTTTTTTAGCTTCATCATGACTCATCGCGATAATAACACCCTTACCACCACAAAGTCCATCTGCCTTAACAACCACAGGCAGAGGCAGTGTCTCAATAAATTTAAAAGCGGTTTCAATATGGTCAGTTTCAACATAACGCGCTGTTGGAATATCATACTTCGCTAAAAAGTTTTTCATATAAACTTTTGAACCCTCAAGCTGAGCAGCCTCTTTAGAAGGACCAAAAATAGTAAGCCCTTGTGCCTTAAAAATATCAACAACACCATCAACCAAGGGCGCTTCAGGACCAACAATTGTTAAGTCAATGTTATTCTCTTTTGCAAAAGCAGCCAATTCATTGTAGTCACTAATATCAAGGTTTTTACCTAAATCAGAAGTTGCACCATTTCCCGGTTGAAAGTAGAGTTTTTCTACCTTATCTTCTGAAGCCAACATACGACCAATAGAGTATTCACGTCCACCACTACCAAGCACTAAAATATTCATTAACAATTCTCCAAATATAATTATTCAATCTATTTCTAACAACACACTAAATTCAATGCAAAGGGTAGAAGGTGTTTAGTAGCCGTGAGGCTTGCATTCAGAAAGTGCATAAAAATTTTGAAGCGCACATAAGTGCGGTGATGGATTTTTATGTGCTTTATGAGTGCAATGTTTACTGTTAATAGGTACCTTATATTCTTTGCATTGAATTTAATAACCCAAGTAGGCGTTCCGCTATGGCTTGATGGTTCTCAAAGCCTAATGTGAGCGAAGCGAGCATCTTATAACGGCGGCAGTTTCTCGAGTAAATTCAATACTCTCAAACGAAAGCGTCGGCACACAAAGATAACTACGAGGTTCGCTAAATGTATATGTAGAACCCCCTATAATGCGAGATATCGCACTACCCAGACTATGTCGAATTATAACACCTATTAGCTTAAGATTTTACTGAATAATTAGAAGTAGTTAGTGGGATATTTTTAGCAGTTGTTTTATAATTAAAGAAGTGATTTGGCCTGTGCAATACAGCTTGGGATTGTTGTCTCTTTAGCAAGCGTAGAAACCACTCCAGAAGGAAGTGCCGATTGGGTTGTTGTTCCAATACAAACAACAGTATAGCTCTCTAAAAATTCCTGATTTTTTGCAAAACACTCCACTGCTGAAGGTGATGAAAAAAGACAAATAGCATCATCAGGTAAAGTAACTTTTCCAATATCAGCACATTTTGTCTGATAAACAACATACGAGTCAACTGCAATTTTAAGTTCACTCAGCGCACTGTTTAAATCAAAAGCAATCACTTTAGCATGAGGATGAAGCGCTTTTAAATGTCCATACTTTTTATGAACAAGGTTTACAATACTTCGACCATAACCCTCACCAACATCTAACACCCTAGCACCTAACTCTCTAGCATAAGCAGCAGTAGCTTCTGATATTGCTAAAACAGGAAGTTCTCGCCAATCACCCAAAGACTCAAGTGCCACAAAAACCTCTTTAGAAGTCGCAATAATATAGTCATAATCTGAAAAAGTAATGGAAGGTTCAAGGTAAGTAGCATCTAAAATAGGAATATGGTTGACCCCTAAAGCAGAGGTCTTAGAAAAAAGGAAAATGCGACTCTCAGTTTTGAAAGATGTAAAACTCATAAGTCTCCTAAATATCAATAAAAGCAAAATACACCAGATTTAACGAAGTGTAAATCACATTAAACAAAGTGAAAATGAAAGGAGTTTGGTGCTAGTTGTGCTTCACTTTGACCGACCGCGTACACTAGTACGCCGAGCGTCAAAGTGAAGTGCAAATAGTGCCAAAATCATTTCATTTTTTTATTCCCATTCTATTGTTGCGGGAGGCTTGCTTGAGATATCATAAACAACACGATTAATCCCATCAACCTCATTAATAATACGACGAGAAATTTGCTCTAATAAATCATGAGGAAGGTGTGCAAACGTAGCTGTCATACCATCAACTGCTTCAACAACACGAACACAAACGGTATTGTCATACGTACGGTTATCACCCATAACACCAACAGACTTCACATTCAGAAGTACTGCAAAAGCTTGCCATGTTTTAGCATAGTAACCACTCGCTTTTAACTCTTCTAAAAGAATTACATCAGCTTCGCGAAGTAGTGTTAAATCAGGTACATTAACATCACCCATAATACGAATAGCAAGTCCTGGTCCAGGGAATGGATGACGGTTAATCATACCTTCTGGTAATCCTAGTTCTAGTCCAATTTTACGTACTTCATCTTTAAACAATTCACGAAGTGGCTCAATTAACTCAAAGTCCATCCAGTCAGGTAATCCTCCAACATTATGATGCGACTTAATAACTTCAGAAGGACCATTAACAGAGATAGATTCAATCACATCAGGATAGAGTGTTCCTTGTGCTAAGAACTTAATCCCATCATGCTTTTTCGCCTCTTTTTCAAACTCTTCAATAAAAGTATGTCCAATAATTTTGCGTTTTTGTTCAGGATCAGAAATACCTTCTAATTTTCCTAAAAAATTATCCACGGCATCAACCGTAATCAATGGTGTTTTAAGGTTAATCTTGAAGACCTCTTCCACTTGCTCACGTTCACCCTTACGTAAAAGACCATTATCTACAAAAACGGGGATCAGCTGATCACCAATTGCCTCATAAAGCATCGCGGCAACAACAGAAGAGTCAACACCACCTGAAAGACCACAAAGTACTTTTCCATCACCAACAGTTTCACGGATCTTAGTAATTTGCTCTTTTAAAAAGTGTTCCATCTTCCATTTATCGGTAATGCCACAAATTTTTCGTGCAAAGTTACGAAGCATTAAGTAACCCTCTTCAGAGTGGTTTACTTCAGGATGAAACTGCATTGCATAAACACGTTTTTCCTCATTTGCAATCGCTGCATAAGGTGAGTTTTCAGAAGTTGCAATCGGTATAAATCCAGCAGGTAATGTATCAACTTTATCAGAATGGGACATCCAAACCGTTCCGTTATCATCAATATCATCAAAAAGTTCTGACGAAGATGCTAATTTCAACTCTGCTTTTCCATATTCATGGTGATCAGAGCGAACAACTGAACCGCCAAAATCTACAGCAATACGCTGCATTCCATAACAGATACCCATTACTGGAATTCCTAAGTCATAAACACCTTGGTCTACTTCATAAGCATTTTCATTGTAAACCGATGAAGGTCCACCAGAAAGAATAATCCCTTGAGGATTTTTTGCTTTAATAGCATCAATAGATGAGTGATACGGAATAATTTCACAATAAATTTTATCTTCACGCATACGACGTGCGATGAGTTGTGTGTACTGAGAGCCAAAATCAAGAACGAGAATACTTACGTTTTTCATGCGATAAGCCTTGTATATAAGAGTATGTAAGAAGTGGAGTGTTTCGCGAAGAAATGCACCCTTTCGATTAATGAAAGGATACAATAATATTGGTTAAAAAATTAGTAAATACCTAAAATTTCAAATTGAAGATACCAAATACACATAGAAACAATGTAACCGACAAGAATTGTCCATGAATATTTCATATGAGCACCAAAGGTGTAAATTCCATGTAAACGACCCATAACACCGACACCTGCTGCAGAACCAAAACTAATTAAGCTTCCACCGATACCAGCTGTTAATGTCACTAACATCCATTGATCAAGCGCCATTTCTGGACTTGCTTTTAAGATAGCAGACATAACAGGAACATTATCAACAATAGCTGAAATAAATCCTACTCCGATATTGGTTGCTGTTGGTCCCATAACACCATAAAGCTGGTGTAAATAATTTAAGAACCCTAGATAATGTAGGGCGCCAACTGCAGATAAAATACCAAAGAAGAAAAGAAGGGTGTCATTTTCAACTTTTTGCATATTAACATAAATATTAAAACTATTTTGACCTGATTTTTTCAAGCTAATAGCATAAAGTTTAAGCAGTGCTAAACCAAACATCATACCCCACATTGCTGGAAAGTGGAAAAATTGGTGTCCTAATACAGCGATAACAATTGTTAATACACCTAGATAGACAACATTCATACCACCATCAGCTAACACCGGTGCTTTTTCATTAGCAGCATCAAACAGTGGCTCACCAGAAGGAACTGCCATACTCAATAACCATGCGGTTACTAACCAACCAACAACGGCTGCTGGAAACAGAAATAAGAAGTCAATAAACTCACCTTTTTGCGCTGTCCATGCCATCAGTGTTGTGATATCACCAAAAGGAGACCACGCACCACCTGCATTGGCTGCAACAACGATATTAATTGCACCAGGAACTAAAAATGCAATGTTTTTCTTATCGATAGTAAAGAGTACTGTTGAAAGGATAAGTGCTGTTGTAAGATTATCCGCAACTGGAGAAATGAAGAATGCCAAAAGACCTGTTAACCAAAAAAGTTTCTTGTAACTGTAACCCTTAGAAACTAATTTATATTTTAACAGATCAAAAACACCACGTTCTATCAAGGTTTCAATGTAAGTCATTGCTACAAGTAAAAAGAAAAATATCTCAGCTATTTCTAAAATAAGAGCTTCTAACTCTTCATGTAAAGGATCTGGATTTATCCCATTGATGGCATAGTAGATACCAATTAACATAAACATAAACGTACCACCAAAGAGTGCTGGTTTTGCTTTGTTTACCTCATATTTTTCTTCCATAGCAATAAAATAGTAAGATATTACGAATACCGCTAACGATAACCATCCTACCCATGTTGTTGCAAGATTTATTGTTTCATGCATTTAACTGTTCTCCCCTTGTAATATATAGTGTGCCCCTACGGACTCTTTGCGTGATAATGCAGAGTTTACAATATTTTGTGCCGTTAGTAAACGTAACTGTAACAGACGTCCTATCGGTTCATTTAACATTGTCTCTATCTCCTGTTTAGCACATTCCAAACCTTTTTCAGTTCGCACTATAGAAACATTATCCCACATTGTACAACGTAATTTCCCTTTTTTTTCTTTATCTTCAGGTAAAACTAACTTTTGTGATAAAGGTGGGAAAAATGTTGGACAGGTTGCATCTTTTGTTATAACAATTTTGCGTGCTGCACGTGCTGCGAAAACCAAACCTTCTAGCAAAGAATTACTTGCCAAACGGTTAGCACCGTGAATTCCTGTTGAAGCAACTTCACCAATAGCATAGAGTGCATCGATGTTAGGAACCTTACCATCAAGATCGGTCTTAATACCACCAATAGCATAATGGAAAGCGGGTGATATTGGAACACGTTGTCGTGGCAACGAAAAACCAAGTTCTAATAAGTTTTTAGAGATATTTGGAAAACGCTCTCTAAAGTACTCTAATTCAAAGTTTTCAAACGATAAATATACCTTTTTACCACTTTTTTTAGAGTAGTCAAAAATTGCTCGTGAAACAATATCACGTGTTGCTAACTCCCCACGTTTATCGTAGTCATATAAAAAACGATAGCCATTTTCATCTACAACTAAGGCGCCCTCACCCCGAAGTGCTTCAGATAAAAGCTGTTTTTGAGCAGATGAATCACTCACATAGACCGTAGGATGAAATTGTAACATCTCCATATGTTCTAAAGCAATTCCTTTTTCAACACAGATACCATGAATATCGCCACTGATACGGCGGGCATTGGTATGAAAAGAGAACAAAGAGCCAATACCACCACTCGCAATAATGACATGTTTTGCAAATATCTGTTTGAGTTCATTGTTATGCAGCGCAACAACACCACAACACTGACCTTTTTCTATCATCAGATCCACAACCGTAGCATCTGCTAACATTGGATGAGGATTTTGACCTAGTAAAAAGTGGTGCAAACATCGTCCTGTTGCGTCACCACCCGCATGTAAAATACGGCTACGAGAGTGTCCTGCTTCTTTAGTATAGAGAAGTTCACCCGCATCATCTTTGTCAAACTCAAACCCTCGAGAGATCAAGTCGTCAATGACATCACGTGAACAACGACTCAAAATTTCTACAGCATCTTTATTACATAAACCCGCACCAGCATTAAGTGTATCTTCAATATGAAGGGGGATATCATCGGCATCAACAGCTGTTGTAACACCACCTTGAGCATAATAAGTGTTGCATTGCCAAGGATCTGATTTATTAATTAGAAGTACTTTTTTATCTTTGGAAATATTAATTGCCGCATAAAGACCGGCAATTCCTGCACCAATAATTACTACGTCATAACGCATTATTTTTCCACCGTATGTGTGTCATTGTAAAAAGGGGGTGCTTTATGACCACAACCACTTAGTGTTAATAATGTAGATGTTATAATCATCATATGAAAAATAGCTCGCAAATTCTGTCTAAACTTCAACATCAACCTCAATTTTCTAAATTAGCACAATTTGAGTGCTTGGCACGTATTCAATCGCTTTTCCCACCACATTTAAATCGTTTAGTGGACTATGGATATTTCAAAAACCACATTATTTACTTTGTTTTAAAACACCCTGGCGCGAAACAAGAGTTTGATATTATAATAGAATCTATTAAAGCACCTTTAAAACACATCACTCCACCTGAATGTAAAGCAAGTGAATTTCACGATATACGTGCTTACGTCTCCCATAAACCATCTCGAACACAATCACTATTACGTAAAACTGTTCCAAGATATACGGAACGATCTGAAGCAAAATTTACCAACAATGTCACTTCTGAAAAACTCCACAAGCTTTTTGAACAGATACGAAGCACTATCAATGTTACAAAAACTTAAAAATCTTCCTGCTCAACCGGGCATCTACCAATACTTTGATGAAAAAAGACGACTCCTTTACATAGGTAAGGCAAAAAACCTTTCCAATCGTGTTAAATCATACTTTAGTTTTACCCCAACCTTAGGTCCTAGTGCTAAGTTATCACCACGCATTCATCAAATGATATTACAAGTGGCATCCATGCACTATATTGTTGTAGACAGTGAACATGATGCCCTTATTTTAGAAAACTCACTGATTAAACAACTCAAGCCAAAGTACAACATACTTTTACGTGATGATAAAACCTATCCCTACATCTATATAGACACTGCAGAGACTTTTCCCCGTTTTGACATTACCCGTAAAGTATTAAAGTCCAAAACCATTAAGTACTTTGGTCCTTTTTCTATTGGAGCACGTGATATTTTAGATGCTGTTTATGAACTCTGTCAACTGGTACAGAAAAAGTCTTGTTTAAAAGCGGGAAAAGCCTGTCTTTTTTACCAAATAGAGAAGTGTCTTGCCCCTTGTGAAGGTAAAATCACACCCGATGAATATCAAAAAATAGTAGCTGAAGCGATGCACCTAATCCATAATAAAAAAGAGCTCATCAATCGACTTTCCAAAAAAATGCACTTTTATGCAGAAGCACTACGTTTTGAAGAGGCTAAAAATATTCGTGATGCCATTGATCGTATTGCTAAAAGTGAGATAAAAAGTCATATCGATTTTGCGAACCTAGATAATTTTGATGTATTTGCAATTGGTGCAGATACTTCAAGAGGGGCTATTGTTCGCATGTTTATGCGAGAAGGTCGTATTGTTTCAAGTTCTCATGACTTTTTCACCATTCAAAGTGGGTTTGATAAAGATGAAGCCTTTTTACGTACTATTATGAACTTTTATACCGACCAGAAGCCTCCTATTGTTGCACCTATACTAGTAAGTGATACTTTTGAGGGGTCTGAACTTCTCCAAGAACACCTCAGTAACGTCTTTGGAAAAAAAGCCACCATAACTAATCCTTCACGTGGTAATAAAAAACGTTTAGTGGAACTTGCCAAAAAAAATGTTGACGAACTCCTTTCACAACCCCAACAGCATCATCACCTCACCAATTTAAAAGCCCTTCAAGAGCTCTGCCAATTAGCATCTTTTCCACAACGTATTGAAGTTTTTGACAACTCTCACATTAGTGGTCAAGCACGAGTAGGGGCTATGATCAGTTATGACAATGGTGAATTTGATAAAAGTGGCTACCGTACCTATCATCTTGAGTCTCGTGATGAGTATGGTCAAATGCGTGAAACTCTTACTCGAAGGATGGAAAGCTTTGAGAAAAACCCGCCACCTGATCTGTGGGTTTTAGATGGGGGGACTACCCTACTCTCTTTAGCACAACAACTTTTGGAGTCTCATGGGGTCAACTTAGAAGTCATTGCCATCTCAAAAGAGAAAATTGATGCTAAATCCCATCGTGCAAAAGGGAAGGCAAAAGATATTATTCATACTGTTAATGAGAGTTTTTCCCTACAAGAGAGTGATAAACGTCTCCAATTTGTCCAACTGCTACGAGATGAAGCACATCGCAGAGCTATTGGCTTTCATAAAAAGACAAAACTCAAACTTGACCAAGAGTCAAAACTGCTTAATCTTAAAGGAATTTCACCCGCAAAAATCAAAAAACTACTTTTGCATTTTGAAACCTTTTCAAAACTTACTAAGGTCAGTGAGGAAGAAATTGCTTCTTTATTAAACAAAAGTGATGCAAAAATTATAAAGAAGATATATAAATAAGTTATAATTATTTGATTATGTGCTATATTATCTCAGATTCGGGAATTCGAGACTAACGGTCTTAATGAAGGTATCCATAAAATCTTACTAATTTTGTTTTATTGCAAAGTTCGTATTAGTGTTTTATCGATCTCTCTAACTCTTACAGCTTAGTTATAAAGGTAATTTTTAATGAGTGATATAGAAGTAATAGATGAAGAACATCTTTTTCAAGGTCGCGTTATTATTAGCGAGACTGATGAAAAAGGGATAATAACGTACGCCAACAGAAAGTTTTGTGAAATTTCTGGATACACCCCAGATGAACTTGTAGGGAAACCTCATAATATTATTCGACATCCGGACATGCCAAAAGCAGCATTTCAAAAGATGTGGGAAACAATTAAGGGTGGACAAAACTGGCACGGTCTTGTTAAGAATTTACGAAAAGATGGTCTTTACTACTGGGTAGAAACTGAAATTACTCCAGTAAAAGATGCTGATGAGAACATTACAGGTTACGTTGCTGCGCGCCGTCCTGCGTCACGTCAAAACATCGAAGAAACGGCATCAATTTATGCCAACATGATAGATAAAGAGAGCTAAGGAGCTATATGTTACTTTATAACCATAATAAAGAATTTTTAGGGATTGATAATGAGGACTTACATCTGTTGGGTTATCAGTCGTTCAGTGAACTTTTAAGTGAGTGTCACGATTTTGCAGACTTGTTTGTTAAAAAGCCAGGTTATATTCATAACTTCAAAAACTTTCAATGGATTGACTTTGTACTACACGCTGAGGCTGAAGAGTCTAAGGCAATTGTACATGCTAAGGGACGTAACTTCTCTTGTCAAATTGTAATTAAAACCCTTTTTCTCTCTTCGGCTCCAAATGAAGAGGCCTATGTTATTAAACTTAAACATATAACGCCTCTAAGTTCAAGTGAAAATGCTGCCGTAAGTGAGAGCTTAGCGCAAAACCCTATTACAACACCAACAGCACCATTTAAAGCACCTGATTTAGATCCTGTAGCTGCAATGGTTAAAAGTGAAGTACCAGTTGGCTTTACGCCAGAAGATGAAGCATCTATTACAATGGACAGTGAGTTCCCGAGTTTTGATGATGTAGAGACAACAGCACTATTGGAACCTGATACTTTTGATATTCCAGATGAAAATCCTGTTGCTTTTGATCCATATGCTGCATCACCTGAAAATGATGATGTTTATCCTGACTTTTCAAAACCTCTTGAAGTTGAAGATGATCTGTTTATGAGTGATGAAACACCAGCAGCAGAAGTAGAAGATGAGACGTATGAGGCGCTACCCGACTTAGATATTGCCTTAGATGACTTAGCTCCTGATGTTGAAAACAGTGCTGTTCCAATGCTTGGAGATTATATTTCCCAAGATAAAGAGTACTTACAGCAGCACCAAGTCTCAACAAAGTATATCTACGACCCTCAAATTGCAGCGGATGAACTTGGTTTACCTGTTGATTTAATTGAAGAATTTATTGGTGACTTTATTGCACAATCACATGAGTTCCATGATGAACTTTTTGAGTCAACTGCAAAGGAAGATTATGACAATGTCAAAATTCTTTCACACAAGCTCAAAGGGGTAGCAGCCAACCTTCGTATTGAAGATGCCTTTGAAATTTTAAGTATTATTAATAATTCTGAAGATGTAGCAGAGATCGAAGCGAATCTACGTGCTTACTATCGTATTGTTGCACATCTTGAAGGTAAAGATGTTCAAGAAGAAGAGATCGTCCCTGAAACTGTTGTACCAGTAGAAGAGACTCTTGAACCTATGGAAGATAATCTTTTAGTTGAAGAGCGTTTCATTCAAGAAGAATCACCACTACTGACACCTGAAGCACCTACTACAATGGAAGAGGAGAGCTTAGAAGATCTTTATGCACTTGATGTCAAAGAGCCAGAAGCTCTAGAACCTATTGCACTACCAGAAGAAGATGATCTGTATGATATTGGGATCAAACAAGATGATGATGAGCCCTTACTTGTAATGGATACACCTGAAATAGCTATGAGTAATGATGATGCGTTTGAAGACCTAGAGCCATTAAGTCTTAATGAAGAACTTGAGCCTCTACTCCTTGATGATGTAGCGGAACTTTCTACTCAAACACAACTAACAGAAGAACCAACGTTAGAAGTTGCTATGCCAACACTTCAATATGATGCACAAAATGCTGCCAACGAACTAGGTCTTGATAGTGTCTTAGTAGAAGGAATCATCAATGATTTTGCAACAGAAGCACTGACTAAAGAGACTCTTTTCAACGATGCTTTTATAAGTAATGATGCTGCTTCATGGCAACAAACAGCACGTGAATTAAAAGGTGTTACTGACAACTTACGTATGACTGACATCTCTTCAAGCTTACAAGATATTATAAAAAGCAATGATTCCAATGAAGCTGCACAAGCAGTCAAACAGTTTTTTAACTATGTTAATCAGCTATAATAACACCCATAAATTAGATAAGGTAAAGTAAATATGCAAATAGGACTCAAAAATCGACTAAGACTGATCAGTCTTTTCCCGATTCTCATTCTTTTTTCACTCGCAAGTTATTATGTTTATACTTCGTTTATCAGTTACCAGTCGGCGCAAAGCCTTCAGGCGAAACTTGAAGAAAACAAATACTTAAATGACCTTCTAGGAAACCTCTCACGTGAACGTGGTATGACGGTAATGTACCTAGGTAACTCATCTCCAATGACACATAAGTCACTTGAAGCACAACGTGTTATTGTTGATGGTAAATTAAAAAGCTATGTGTCTCATGTTGAAGGTGATGAAGCCTTACATGACCACTCAAAAGGTAAAAATTCATGTCAAGCTTGTGTTAATATTAAGACAGCAAGCTCAACACTTCAAAACATTTTAGATACACGCCCTATGGTGGATAAACAGAGTGTTGAATTTGATGAAATTTTTTACGATTTATATGGAAGCGCACAGTCGCAAGTCATTACACAACTCGAGCAAATTGGTCAATTCAATATTGATGAAAAACTAAACTCATTTGCAACTGCATACCTATCACTTGTACGGGCAAAAGAGTATACAGGTGCAGAGCGTGACTTTATTTCATACGCACTAGCACGATCAACAAAATTTGACTCTGAAGAGTTAAATGTTTGGTTAACCCTAATTGGTAAAGCCGATTCAATCTCTTACAGTTCCATTCAGAACAAAGAGGTTAAAAAAGAGTTAGATGCCCTTTATAATGATGAAGATAATGCCGAGCTATTTGAAGATATTACAGTAGAACGTGCTGAAATCATGCAAGCAGTTAATGATGGTCTTTACTCAACAGAGTCAGGCATCTGGTTTACAATGCTTTCTGAAAAAATCAATCTTCTTGATGATTCAGAAGTCATCTTGCTTACCGCAATGGATAAACGTGCAGCAACTGTTAAAGAAAATGCACTCCAAATTCTTACCGCAGCAATCGCCATTTGGGTAATCTCGATTTTAGTGGCGGTTCTTGGTATGTTACTTTCAAATGATATTGCAAAAAATATCAAAAATCTTGAATCAGTTTTACGTCGTGTTGCGGAAGATACTCATGATGATGAAAATGGTGAATCCGAATCAATCTCTAAAAGTATCAATCTTGATACCGCCAAGGGAACGACACAGGCTTATGCGCTACTTGAAAACATTATTGAGCAGACCCGTCATGATAAGGACTTTGCACTTGAGGCTTCTGAAGCTAAGTCAATGTTTCTTGCAAACATGTCACATGAAATTCGTACACCACTAAATGGTATTGTTGGATTTACAGAGCTTCTAAAAGATACTGATTTACATGATGAACAACGTGAGTTTATTGACATTATTGAAAAATCATCAGAAAATCTTTTAGAGATTATCAATAATATTCTTGACCTTTCTAAAATTGAGTCTAATAAACTTGAAATTGAAGAGATTGCCTTTAATCCTATTGAAGAGTTTGAATCAGCTGTTGAAGTCTACGCAGTGCGTGCTTCTGAGAAACATATTGATCTTGGTTGTTTCATTGATCCTGAGCTTGAACGTCCCCTTAAAGGGGATCCTACCAAAATTAAAGAAGTGGTTATTAACCTTCTTTCTAATGCGGTTAAATTCACAAACTCTGGTGGTGCCATTAACGTTGATATCCGTCGTATCGAGTGTGAAGAAGATAACCGTGCACGTGTACGTTTCCAAGTACAAGATAGTGGAATTGGTGTAACCCCTGAACAAAAAGCACGTATCTTTGAAGCATTCTCTCAAGCAGATACTTCCATTACACGTAAATATGGTGGTACCGGTCTTGGTCTTACTATTTCTAGCCGTTTTGTTGAGCTTATGGGTGGACAACTTGACCTTGAGAGTGAACCAGGTGAAGGGACTACGTTCTTCTTTGATTTAGAATTTGAAGAGATTGAAACCCTTAACGAAACACCTCGTGGTAACTACACAAATATCAACGCAGTTATTTTAGAGTCAGATACTAAGAAAAAACGTCAAGACACCTATTTAAAAGAGTACCTAGACTACTATGGTGTGAGTTACACAACCTTTAAAAACTTAGATGAGTTACGTTCACTTGAAAACCAAGTCAATTATGACTTACTTTTTGTTGATTATGATTACTCAAATGAAAATGAACTTTCTGAGTATGAAAAATCACCTGAAGAGATGGTCTTAATTACTAAATCATACTACATGAAGAAAATTGATTCTCTTGGTCTTGATATCTTCAAAGTAATGTATGAACCACTCAATACAACCAAAATTAAAACCGCATTAGATTCACATGATGTTGAAGCCTTTAATGACAGAAAGAAAAAACGTACACGTCGTAAAAAGTTTGATGAAAAAGCATCACGATTTGATGCACAGGTTTTAATTGCTGAAGATAATATCATTAATCAAAAACTAATCCGTCGTACTTTAGAAGATTTAGGATTAACAATTTCTCTTGCGAACAATGGGCTAGAAGCCTTTGAAAAACGTAAAAATGGAAACTTTGATCTTATCTTTATGGACATTCAGATGCCAGTTCTCGACGGTGTTGAGGCGACCCAAGAGATTTTAGATTATGAAGAAGATTTCAACCAAAAACACGTACCAATTATTGCACTAACAGCTAATGCACTTAAAGGTGACCGTGAGCGTTTCTTAGAAGCAGGTATGGATGAATACACTACAAAACCATTAGTACGTTCAGAAATCATTTCTCTATTAAACCACTTTTTAGCTGAGAAAATTATAGACATTCATAATGTTCCAACATCTGCAGATGATATTGTTGTAACACCACATGAAGAGAAGGTAGAAACAGTAGAAGAAGCAACAGATGTTGTTGAAGATATTGCTCCAGAGCTTCCCGAAATCGATGAAGCACTCTCAGTTGATGAAACAACTGAGTCTGAGAGTGAAGTACCAAATGATTTAGCAATTGAAGTGGCTGAGGAGTTCGATGATCTTCTATCAGATGTTCCCGAAATAGCTGAAGAAGAAATATTGCCACATGCAGGTTTCAAAGCAGATATCTTATTGGTTAAGAAAAGTCCTATTGAAGTGAAGCTTTTTGAGCACTTGCTAGATGAGTTAGGTTATACCTTTGAATCGGTTAACAATAAAGATGAGATGGATACCAAGCTTTCAGATAATACTTATAAAGTGGTACTTTTTGATAAAGAACTTGCAAACCTTGATCTCAAAGCGATTAATGAGCTTGTATCTGCAAACAGTCCTGATTCATCTTTAGTGATGATGACAGACCCGGCAGCAGACGAACAAGAAGATGATGCACTTTTTGTGCATGAGATTGTTAAAAATGTCATCAACAAAGACCTTTTGCGTCTTATTTTTGAAAAATTTATTTAAGGAATTCTAAATGTCAAAACAATTAAAAGTACTTGCAGTTGATGATGATATGATCAACTTAAAACTTCTAAAATCAATGTTGTTAAAATCTGACAACGTTGCTGAAGTAGTTGAAGCAAAAAATGGTGCAGACGCTATCGCTGTTTTAAAAACAGCTAATGATATTGATGTTATTTTACTTGACATCATCATGCCTGTGATGGGTGGTATCGAGATGTTAAAAGTAATCCGTGCAGATGACAGTTTACGTCAATTACCTGTAATTGTTTTAACAACAGATGAAACTAAAAAGACCGAAGCCCTAGAAGTAGGCGCTAATGGGTTTTTAATGAAACCCGTTCGTCAAGCAGAAGTACTCTCTAAGATTCAATCTTTAGTAGTCTAAATAGTTTAGCACCTTTTGGTGTTATACTTAATTTTAAAGTAAATATTAAGAGTCAGGTACTTATTAGTATATTTAACACAAAAGTATCATTCTAAGATATAAGTGTTAATAAACAAAAGGCTTAAATAGGGCAGAAGTTAGAGTATACAAAAAGCTCAGAAAATCTTTACTGACATAGACACAAAGAGTAGAGAGATGCAGAAGCTCAAAGTAGTCCGATAAAAAACTACTTCACTAAAACGATTTTCAAGACCTCTTCAATACGAGTAACCGGAGTAATAATAACTGCGTCACGAACTTCCTTAGGAATATCTTCTAAATCACGTTCGTAGTTTTTCTTAGGAATTAACACTTGTACCATACCTGCCTTATAAGCCGCAATAAGTTTCTCTTTAAGTCCTCCAATTGGCATCGCATCTCCTGTCAAAGAGACCTCACCTGTCATTGCAATATCTGAACGAACTTTTTGACCGCTTAGTATTGAAGCAATAACACTACACATCGCTAGACCGGCACTAGGACCATCTTTTGGAGTAGCACCATCTGGAACATGGATATGAAGGTCATAACGCTTGTAGACCTCACTAGTATCCACTTTAATGTTCTCTTCTATCTCTTTAGCATTTTTAGGAATATTCTCATTGGAAATTGTAATTTTCTTAGTATCAATAAGTGTTTTAACCACACTAAATGCAATACGAGTTGACTCTTTCATAACATCACCTAAACTACCCGTAATCTGCATAATACCTTTGCCTTTGATACGGATTGCCTCAATTTTTAGAACATCACCACCAACAGCCGTCCAAGCAAGACCATTAACAACACCTAAAACCGGTATTGCATCCGTTTTTTCAATTTCGAACACTGTTTTATCTAAAAAGTCTTTGATATTTTTCATACTCACCGATATCTTATTTATATCTGGATTTTCAAGTAGTTTTCGCGCTGATTTACGGGCGATGTCAGCAATACGACGACGTAGATTACGTACTCCAGCCTCGCGCGTATAAGAGTGTATCAACTCTTGAAGAGCTGTTTTAGAGATACTCACTTCAGAGGCTTTCAAGCCATGTTTTTTTAGCTCTTGAGGAAGTAAGTAACGTTTAGCAATTTCAAACTTCTCTTGTGGTGTATAAGAGCTCACCCCAATAAACTCCATTCTATCACGTAAAGGAGCAGGAATACGACCAACATCATTAGCCGTTGCAATAAAAATTGCCTTAGAAAGATCAATGTTAAAGTTAAGATAATAGTCTCTAAAAGCTGAGTTTTGCTCAGGATCTAAAATTTCCAAAAGTACCGAAGTAGGATCGCCACGACCCGATTTAGCTACCTTATCTATCTCATCTAAAACAATAACAGGATTCATCTTCTTCGCATCAATTAAACCTTGAACAATACGCCCCGGCATTGCCCCAACATAGGTACGACGATGACCACGAAGCTCATTAACATCTTCAAGTCCACCAAGTGCAATACGAATGAGAGGACGTTTTAGTGCCGTCGCAATTGAGTTTGCTAAAGATGTTTTTCCCACACCAGGAGGACCTGCAAAACATAAAATAGCACCATGACCCTCTTTATCAGAGAGTCCACGAAGTTCTAAAAGCTCTTTCACTGAAAAATACTCTACGATTCTATCTTTTGGTTTTTTAAGTGAGAAGTGATCTTTATCAAGTTGGTCTTGAACATTTTCAACTTTCAACGATTTTTTGGCAATGTCACCAAAAGGAATGTCGAGTACCCACTCCAAGTAGCCTTGAATGGTACTTGCTTCTGAAGAGTCTGGATGCATACGCGCATAACGTTCAAGCTGTTTATTAACCTCTTTATAAGCATCTTCGCCCATCTTCTTTTTCTTAGCTTCAAGTTTTTCACGATACTCTTCTATCTCTTCTTCACGCTGAGTATCAGCCCCTAACTCTTTTTGAATCTGTTTAAGTTGCTCTTTTAAGAAGTACTCTTTATTCACTTTTTCAATACGGTTATGTACCTTTGAACGAATCTCTTTTTGAAGTTTATTGGCTTCTATCTCTTCGATTAGGTAATCAATCAGAAGTAAAAAACGTTTTTCAACATCTACTTCTACAAAAAGCAGATAAGCTTGCTCTTTTTTCAACTTAATAGAAGAGCAAATTAAATCTGCAATACGGGTGTACTCATGATTCTCTTCAATAGTTCGTAGTAAGTCAGGAGGGAAGTAGTTACTCACCTGCGCTAAAGTACGAACCTTTTCGCGAACTACTTCTAAAATAGCATCCATTTTAAGAGGATTTGCCTCACTCGAAACAATGACATCTACTTGTGCTCGTAAAATATCATCAGAACAATTTTCTAAAATACGTCCACGTGCTAAACCTTGAAAAAGTATCTTAACACGACCATCAGGAAGTGCTACTTTACGCATTATTGAACCTATCACACCAGCGTCAAAAAGTGACTCTAGCGTGCCATCTTCTGCTGAGCTTTCAGGATTAGTAGCACAAACAATTACTAAAGAGTTGTTCTCCATGGCTTCTGTTGCTGCTGATATATTTTTATCATCACTCAAAAAAATAGGAGAGATCATAAAAGGGTATAAAAAAAGTTCCTCTTCCGCAATAACGGGGAGTTCTGTTGGAAAAGAGCTGTAATGACTAAGTTGCATGAAAATTCCTAATATATAATATTTTAATTAAAGTCTAACAATAAGGTACTATAAGCCGTTTTGCACAGGATTGAGCATTTCACGTGCTTCATCACTTCGTTCTTCGTTAGAGCGTTGACGTGCAGGTTCTTGGGCTCTAATATCAGACTCATGAGAACGAGATACAACGCTTTGCGTATCGGGTATTAAAAAGCCATACCAACTCGCAGTTCCATCACCTTCAAACATCTCTTTGTACCAAGCAACATTTGCTTTATCTACCTTTGCCCAGTTAATCCAAGGCTGAGGCTTTATCCCACGATAATAGACGGCACCATTAGGTTTGTCAAGTCTATCATATAAAAGCGCTATAGTCTCATTTAAACTTGCTTGCGCAAGATAGAGTCGTGTTACCATTGAGTCTACAATCGGATAGTAAATAGAGTAAGGATAGTGTTGTTTGAAGGCATTGCCTTCTTCAATAGCATTATCGATTAATCCTTGATCACGTCTTGGATTAGGCAAAGCCATATACTTCGCTTTAATTTTCAAAAACTCTGCATACTCTTTTTGTTTTGTATCTGCAAATCGTTTAATATATTCATTTAAAAAATGTTCAGAAAGTAGGTACTCTTCATAATACATATGAGCTTGTGCCAAAATCATTGTTGCTTCGGGAAGAAGCGGTGAACCAACATGTTCACTTTGAAGTGATGAGTAGTAGTTGTCAGCTTTTTCAATGTTACCATCAGAAATAGAAGCAATCATCTTAGCATACCAATACGCTGCAGGTTTATTGTACTCTTCAAGGTCTTTAGCACATCCGCTAAAAAACACCATCACTATCAAAACTGTTAGAAAACTTCTTATTATCATTTATTGTCCATTATTAAAAGAGATATTCTACCCAAGAGTAACTGATGTGAAAGGATTATTGTAAATATCCTTAGATTTTTTTAATTTAAGTAGATTTTTTTAACAAATCAAAGTATTGACCGATAGTAGGTGTGATACAATAAAGAACAGCATATAACTTTAAGAACATTGCACCTAAGCTAAGAGTGAATGTGTAATGTAAAAATATATAAAGGTTTTCCATGACATTTGAGTTAAAAGTGCCTATCCTTGGTTTTGAAAAGATAGAAACAGTCGAAATTGAAAAAATTGATGATATTTTTATGAGACTAAAATCTCCTGAAGATGAAAACATCTCATTCACTCTCGTTGACCCTTTTATATTGAGAGAGTATGAGTTTGATATTCCAACAGCAACACAAATACTTTTAGGTATCACAGACAGTTCAAATATTTTGATCTATAACATCATGGTCACCCAAAGTCCCATCGAGAACTCTGTTATAAACTTTATAGCACCTATTGTTTTTAACACTGACACTCAAACAGCAGCACAAGTCATTCTAAACAACCCAATTTATGGCATTGCGGAACCTATCAATGCATTTTTATCTACAGGAACATCATGAGTCAAACATTAACATTTATTGGAAACGGAAATATGGCTCTAGCCATGGCCCAAGCGCTAGAATCACACTACTCCATCGAAGTTGTAGGACGCTCACTAAAAAACCTTGAACTTTTCAGTTCAAAACTTAAAAACAAAACATCAATGAGCTTACTTGATAACTTTGACATTACACATAAAACAGTTCTTTTATGTGTTAAACCAGCTAACTTAGAGAGTGTCGGTACCCAACTTCAAGGCAAAGCATCACAACTCTATTCCGTTTTAGCGGGAACAAGCCTCTCAGCACTAGAACAACACATTCAATCAAGTTCCTATGTTAGAGCTATGCCAAATGTTGCTGCAAGTGTTGCCAAGTCCATGACAACCTTAACAGGTGATGCTAATTTTGAGGATGAGGCATCTAAGCTTTTTTCTGCCATAGGTTCTACACTCTGGCTCCATTCGGAGAAAGAGTTAGATATAGCAACAGCACTAGCTGGAAGTGGTCCTGCTTACCTTGCACTTATTGCAGAATCACTCTCTGATGGCGCCGTTAAACAAGGTCTTAAACGCAATGATGCAATGCTACTCATGCGAGGACTTTTTGAAGGCTTTGGTACACTAGTACAAAAGCAACACCCTGCCTTATTAAAAGACTCGGTTATGAGTCCAGGAGGCACAACTGCCGCTGGATATAGTGCATTAGAAGATGGTAATGTACGTGCAAGCTGTATCAACGCCATTCAAAAGGCTTTCGAGGTCACAAAAAAATAAGCCAAAGTTTAGTGTAGAAAAAGTGAGATATAAAAATTTATTATAAATAAATCACATTTTTAATACTCTTCAAAGCAAAAAAATGCTTATAATTAGATAGACAAAGTGTTTACTTGCTACTGAGCCCGGCTCTTGTGTGCAGTAAAACTTGCTTAAGGAGTCATGTCATGTATTATAAGTTATCAAATAAACTATTGATTTCAGTTCTATTTTCATTTATACTTTTATCTTCTGTATTAAATGCAGCGGGAGGAAGCTGTGGTGATCCTAATTCATTAAGTTTCGCATCAAATGAAATTCACAAATATAATGAAAAGTTAAGTTCAAAATACACAACATCACCCAAACGATATCAACGTTACTATAAGTTTACTGCACCTGCAAATGGAACGATAAATATTTCGACTGAAAATTTTGATGAAGACAGTGATGCTATTTTATATGATAACTCGTGTAGTACGAATCTCGGTCAAGATACTACTGGTAGTAACAATATAACTATTAATGCTACTGTTACTGCTGGGACAACGTATAAATTAAAAATATATTATAATAGAAATAAAGATGATAAATACAATTTACATATAATATTCACTCCTTCAGGTGGCGGTGGCGGTGGCGGTGGCGTTCCAGCCGTATGTACTGCACCAACAGGAAATCAAGAAGCCTTTCGTGATTTCTGTCGCCGTTACAATGTTTTTGTACCAGGGGATATGCTCTCTATTGGTAACACATTTACCGTTGCTCCATTTAATGATAATTCTACTGCTAACTGTACTGCATATACCAACGAACCATTCTTTGATCCTATATCTTCTAATAATTCTAAGAGACGCTACTGTCATTATAATATTGATGGTTCAAGAACACAAGGAGCTGCTACTTCTGCAGAATTACCTATTCCAGCAGGAAGTACCATACGATGGGCCGGTCTTTACTGGCAAGCTATTGCAGCACATCCTGTATCCATGGGATCTTTAACTATCGATATACGTAACAATGCATCGGGAACAGGTTACCATAGAGCCAATGCAACACGTGTTGATTATGCAGCAGATTTTACCACAAATATAGCTCCTGTTGGTCTCAGTGCAGGTGCAAGTTCTGCTGATATCTACTCCGCATTTGCTGATGTTACAGCCCTCTTTCAAACAGAAAACTGGTTAGATGGTAACTATACCGTTCGATCACTTGATGTTTTAGAAGGGCAACAAGGTAGTTTTGGTGTCTTTGCAGCTTGGAACTTAATTGTTATTTATGAAAATCAGAATGAATCGTTAAAAAGTTTTACAATCTTTGATGGATGGAAAAGTATCTCTAGTAGTAATAGAGATGAAGAAATAGATGTTTCTGGTTTTTACACTTCAAAAACAACGCCAATTAATGCAAGAGTATCTGTTTTCGCTGGAGAAGGTGATTATAATATCAATAATGACATATTAACTGCTCTTCGCCAATCCGATGGTACTACCGTACAATTTCTTAATAGTAATAACCCCTCTCGAACTAACCAAACTTTTAGTTCTCGTGTTTTTATTGATGGCTCAACACATACACCAACCCAACAAAATAACAATGGTATTGATGTTCAAATATTTGATATTGGATCCGGTACTTCCTACGACCTACTTTCAACGGAACAGACTTCTATGGAATTTCACTTTACATCAACAGGAGATCTCTATTTCCCCTCTGTTATTGCCTTTGCTACTGACATCTATGAGCCTAAATTTTGTTTTGACTATGGTTACAAACAAAATGGCTTAACCTTTACAGAAGAGAACAATGGTACTGAACTTCCTAGAATTGAAGGCTTTGTAACGGACAATGCCGATATTAATGTAAGTATTTATATCAAAAATCTTGAGGATTCTGATGTTTCAGCTATTAATGTTGATATGAATATTACCGATATTAATACTACACAAGCAATCTATAGCCGTAATTCTACCTATGTTACCTATCCTACTAACTATACACCTACAACAAATACCGATGCGGGTTGGCCTTTAATAGTTGGTGATTCTTTTATAAAGAAAATTCCAATTTCTAAACGTCCATTACCAAATGAAATTGGAAGTAAAGAATTTATCTATCTTAACTATGCACTAACTCCACAGCAAACTGGTGATATCAATATGTCGATAAATGCTACATTCTCATATGATTTACAAATTACGTTACCAGATGCAAGTGTCATCACAATTCCCTATACATCAACTATTGGTGGACCAAAACTACCAATGTGTACTGCTGCTAACTTTAGCTTTAATCCTGAGTGGGGTATTTATTCAATGGTTGAACCTAACTACTTTTCTAGTAGCTTTTTCAACCTAACGACACAAACAGCTCAACGTGCTGGTAATTATTCACTAGCTTCATTTGATACCTCTGGTGCAACAGAAACACCTCGTATTACAACAGATATGGTAAAAGTTGAACTTATTGATGCTGGGGTTTTTCATGATGTTAATGCATCATGTGCTGATCCAAGTTCAGCTATATCAGATTCTGCAAATTTATGGATTTTAAATGCAAGTAATACTGCTATTACTGCAGGTCCTACTGGAAATCTACTTGATCCTAGTGGAAACCATATTACACAAACGCAATACAATAACTTCTTCAAACAAGCCAATATGAATACAGCATGGCGTGTGTGGTTTTTAACAGATCCAAGAGATGCAACCAAACTTACATTATCATGTTCAGGTGGCAATTGGAACCTTGAAACAGATAGTGATCTAAACACTTGGACAGATGATCCAACCGGAATGAACTGTTCTACACAATGTGATGCTGCTGCTTCAACTGACTTTTGTGGTGCAGCACTAGGAACCTTACCAGGGAGTAATGCTACAGAATGTCTCTCTTGTCTCTATCAAAAAGCTGGATATCCACTCTGTTCTCGTGATAACTTTTCAGTACGTCCTGAAAGCTTTAACATCTCACTCTCTGATGTGAATCAAAGTAATTTTGCACAACGTCAGCGGTTTGCCTTAAACAGAACCGGTACTAATGCGCCTGTACAAACAGAAGTAGATTTAGCAGCTGGTTATAACTATCATTATGATATTAATGCTACCAGTCATATTTCAAACGATTCAGTACCGGGATATACTCGTTACTTTGGAGGGAATAATGCAGAATATAATGCAACATTAATTTTTCAAAATAAAACAGCCTTAGCTCCATTTTGTAATGATATTACTGATACACCACAAACTTTTAACATGATTAGTGGTGTTGTAAGTCAAGAAGGAAACCATACCCAAGTAGGAAATTATTTCCTTAACTTTATAGATACCACTTGGACCCAAGTTGATAATGATCCACTATACATGCAACATCATGCAAATAGTAACTTCTACCGTTCAGGTGGAGTCATTCTATCCGATTGTCGTGATGACAGCTCACAAGTTCCAAATTGGGGTATTAATGTTGCCTTAGGTACTGTAAACAACACTACGATTGTGGGATGTGATATTAACAGTACCCATGATAACACTGAAGCATCACTTAAGTATCTTGATTATAATTTAACTTTTCACCCATATAAGTTTGATATTTCTAATCTTATTCCATCACGTGGATTTACTCTAGATATCAACTTTACCTATAATGTAGCACTGCAAAATCCACCTTTTGTCTATATGAATAATATAGCTGATGCAAACGTCTCCGATGATAATATGTCATTACAGATAATAGGTAACATTATCCCAAGAGGTGCCGATAACGGTACGTTATCTAACTTCACAGACCAATGTTTTGCACAACCATTAAGTATTGATCTCAATAGAACACTCTCAAATACTACTGCCAATATCGGTACAAATTTTAGATACTCTTTACTTGATTTTAATTTAACAAATTTTCCAATTAATCCAATGGTTACAGCAATAACCAACTCTTTAGATACAACTATAATCCCTGTCGTAACAAGTAGTTTTACAAAATCACAACAAGGAAGTTCAAATCTACAGCTTCGTCTCAATTTTGACCGTCCTGACAACATTGAGCTTAACCCTGCAAATATCATTTTAAATGATCTCAATGTTTCATGTACAAACTTAGCAGATTGTCAATCACAAGCTGACTTCAATGCTAACTTTGATATTAATGGTACTCTAGATTACAACTTAACTACTGTTACATTTGTTTATGCAAGCGTCTATGCTCCACCGTATACGGTTCTAGTTGATGAAATGAATGCTACAATTTCTTATAATGTTTACTGTAGTACAGTTGGAGCAAACGGGTGTTTAGAAGCAAATTATCCAGACTTTAATGCTACAGTGGCCGCACCAAACACGCTCTCTCATTATTATAATACGTCACATAATGACCTAAGAGATGGTCGTATTCTACTACTTGACCAAAATACAACATTAGGTATTTTTGTGACACATGATACTGTAGAGACCCCTATTGCTAGAGCAAGTACAAATGGTACTGTTATACATAATATAGAGTATAATGGTGCCAATGGACACTCATATACAGCAACAATGAATATTTGGTCACCACTGTTTTTACAGTTTTCACCAGTAGCACCACTTCCTCGTCCAACTAATTTTAAAATTAGATTTTTAGGCGCAGGACAGTGGTCAGGTGTTAATTCAAAAGGTGCATCCAGTAGTAATACAGATTCTGGTATTAACACAAATAGGAGAATTAATTGGTAAGACGCGCCTTTACATTAATTGAACTCATCATTTCTATTGTTGTAATTAGTATTATTGTAGGGTTTTATCCCATTCTCTCTATTGAACTTAATAAATCTTACTCTCACGCTGTGGAGCAAAATGCACTTTTTGCAACAACCACACGTTTGAGTAAGATTACAACTGCATATTGGGATGAAAATTCTTATGAATTTAATGCTACAACTTTTACATTTACTCCAGCTTTAGAGTTAAATAATGGTGGAGATCCTGGACTGAATCCTCCACGTGTTGGACATTTTAATACGGGGATTCCTGCAATAGATGGTGACCGTAGATTTCTTAAAGTTACGCCACCTAATGCTCCAGCAGGTGGTATGGGCTTCGATGTGAATGATGCGGGTACACAAGATGACATTGATGATTTTGATACTGGTGGGGCTTGGGTTAGTATTTTTCAAGCACCTGCAGCTAACCGTTCATACTCTTATAAAGAAAATATATGGATGCGAGTAACTGTTATCTATGTTGCTGATCCAGCTCTTGGTGTAGACCCTTTACTATATGACTATCCAACCATTATTGGTGGAGTCGGTGGGAATGTCAAATTAGTTACTATAGAAGCAAGGCGTTTTACTGTAGAAGATGGAAACCAAACTATTTTCACTATGCGTACTTATAGTAGCAATATTGGAGAAATACAAAACTATGCAAGTAGGACAATGTAATGGTATTTAAGAAACAAGCATTTACACTTATCGAAATGATTTTTGTTATTATCATAATAGGGATATTGTCTATATTTGGTACCAATATGTATATTTCAACCTATGAAACATATCTCAAAAGTTCAACTTTAAATAAAATTCAAAACCAGACAGAAATTGCCTTAGCTCAAATAAAAAATCGTCTGCAATATCGAATTAAGTCATCTGCCATTGCCTTCGACCCTAGCTCTACTGCTTTAGGTGCAAGTTTTTACGTGCCACTAGGTCAAGCAGACGTAAACTATTCTGTTTTAGAATGGGTAGGTTATGACATCGACAGTTTTTTAGGTGGTGATAACAATGTGAATCCTGATTGGAGTGGATTTTGTGATATTGATGCTAGTACAGCTGCTGGTACATTCACTTCACCAGGAAGCCGTTTTGATAGAGCTGCCAATAGTATAGGACGTATGTCCAATGGTACTGTTAATTTAGCTGTTGCTGGTGCAAATAATCCTGCCGTTATTTTTATTAACGACGTACCAAGTGCACGTTCTTTTGGCTGGGAAAACAATTTAACAACTCTGAGTAATGTACACCCTGTTGCCAGTACAGGCTTAACGACATTTGCAACAGCAGGTGGTTGGCCGGGAAAAACTGTTGTAGAACAGTATAAGCTATCATGGACAGCTTATGCTCTTGCTCCAGAAGGACGAAACCTCTTTTTATATTATAACTATAGACCTTGGGATGGTGGTATTTATGATGTCAATGGTTCAAAATCATTGTTAGCTGAAAATGTCACAGCATTTCGATTTCGTCAAGATGGAACAGCGCTACAAATACAACTTTGTGTTGATGATAACAATTTAACTCGTAACCTATATGGCGAGGAAGGATTTGCATTTTGCAAAGAAATAACAATATTTTAAATCATACTCCACAGCGTAATGGTATTGCACTAATATCTTCTATATTTTTATTAGTATTTATTTCCTCTATTGTTGCTTTGGTACTTGGGATGAATACCCAAACACAAAAGCAAACGGCAGATATCTATCTTAGAGATCAAGCAGACTTATTAGCTAAATCAGCTACAGAAATGGCTGTTTTAGCTATTAGTGGTCACAATAGAGCAGGTGGTTGTTTAAATACAATAACCTCAGTTTATCCCGATCCTGCAGAAGGAAATCCTGGTATGTTTAATATCAATACAACTATTCAATATATTGGTTCTGGTTTCCCCGGTGGTTGTAATATGCTTTTAGGTGCAGCGGCTATCGTAACACCAGACTCTAATGGAACGGTAATAATTGATGTTTATGTAACAGACCATCCTAGCCTTAATCTTCCTGAACCTGTTAGTGTTCACAGACGAACAATTCAAAAGCCATAGGCTACTACTATTTCGAGATTATCTCGAAATATTCCTACATTTTCTCATCCTTTATTTTTTTACGTTATAATCAAATATCTTCATAAAAAAGGTATTAGAATGAATATTTCACTAGTTGGACGACATGTAGAATTGACGGAAGCTATCAAAGACCATTTAAACGCTTCTATTGACACTTTAAACAAATATAATCTTGATATTATCTCAGTAACAGCCGTTGCCTCTGCACAAGAACGTAAAGGAAAACAACGTACAAGTATTGAGTTTACCATTCACTTAGCGCATCAAAACTCTATTGTTATTAAACAAAGTGATGATGATCTCTATGCCGCTGTTGACATTGCAATTGATCGTGCACGTAAAGCACTACGTCGTATGCATGACCGCATTATCTCAAATCGCGACAAAATGCCAGATGCAGCTAAAGCTGAAGCTCACGGTGACATCAACATCTCTGAAGCCAAAGAGGCCCAAGAAGACGAAATCGTTCCTTTAGAACTCGATCTTTACAAACCACGCGAAGCTGCTGATGTTTTAGAAGATTTAAAAGAAGGCAACAAACAGTTTGAAATCTTTTTAGATAACTCTGGTAAAACACGCGTTTTATACAAACGTAGTGATGGACGTTTCGGACTTTATTAAAATATAGAGCAGTCGTCACCTAATTACGCTAATTACAAATCACTACCGTGATTTTTGTTTTATCAAAAAGTGGTAGCTTTTATAATTCGTGTAATCTGCATAATTCGTTGACAAAAAAGAGCAAGAGCAGATGTCAATCGATTTATCCGATGGTAATCCTCTACCGAGGATTAGTCTTTGCTTCTTCAAAATCGCG
>Ga0256826_1000352_pt1 | contig 27516 bp, 28 predicted proteins | sample CV79metaG_FD_185975 | JGI IMG/M metagenome (GOLD analysis project Ga0256826, IMG submission 185975) | Hydrothermal vent microbial communities from East Pacific Rise, Pacific Ocean - CV79 | ecosystem: Environmental > Aquatic > Marine > Hydrothermal vents | place: Pacific Ocean: East Pacific Rise...
TACACTTACAGGTAAAGTATTTGCAATCATTGCTACTATCGCAATTTTTAAACTCTTAAATAAAATTAGAAATATTACAAAAAGGATAAGAAGAACAATACCAATGGTTTTTATTTGCGAATCAAAAAGTGATTGTAAAACATTGTCATACATAACTAAAAGTCCAGATACTCTAAACTCTTCATATTTTGGATTTAACATTTTTGCTACATCTGTATTTATCTTTTTAATTAATAAATCTCGATTTAACTTAGGCATAGAATCTATAATACGAGTACTAATTCTAACTTGATTTGTTTCTATATTTAAATATGGAGATAATATAATTTTTCTATACTCTTGCGGGAGTTCTTTATATAAAAGTGCTAAAGTTACTCCATCTGCCTCAACTCCATCATTTAAAACTTTTATAACTTCACCCATAGTTGAAAGTGATAGGACTTTTCCAACAGCTTCAAGTGAATCAAGATAGTTATGAATCTCTTTTATCTTCTGCATTTTAGACTCTGTAAACCAATATTTTTGCTTATCTTCAAGAGTCTCTGCAAACTCATCTTCAAACATATCAAGTTCATCTTCTTCACTCTCAAGTACTTCAACTGATTCTATTTCATCACTATCATCTTTAAAAGTTAAAATTACATCTAGTGGAGTTGTTCCCCCTAATTTTTTATCAATTAAAGCCATACCCTTATAGATTTCAGTGTCTTTTTTAAAGTAGTCAATAAAACTATTTTCAACTCTAAGTTTTGTAGCACCTGTAGCTGAAAAAATAGCTACTAAAATAGTTATAAATATAATAGTTTTTTTATAATTGTAAGCAATTTCAGCTATCTTATGTGTGAAAAAAGATGTATTGACATCTGAGTGCTTTATCTCTCTTTTTTTTAGTAAAACAACAATCACTGGAAATAAAATAAATGTAATTAAAAGAGATACTATTATCCCAATACTCATCATCCAACCAAAGTTTATTACAGGTAAAATATTTGAAAATACTAAGGATGAAAAACCTGCTATGGTTGTGATAACTACAAAAAATGATGGTTTTGCCATTGAAAGGGCAGTATTTAAAGCCAAATCTTGTTGAGTATAGTTCTTATGCTCTACATGTAGCTCTTTATATTTTATAATTAAATGCACCACTAAGGACATATTCATAATAAGTTGAAGAGATATATAGTTTGAAGAAACAACAGTTATTTCCCAAGAAAAAAGACCAAGCAAACCACTCGTAATGACTAAAGATATAGAACAAATAAATAAAGAAATCACTACCCACTGAATATTTCGTAGAAGTATATAAAGAATAACAATAAGAAGTCCAATAATTAACAGACCAAAAGTTTTCAAATCATGCTTAACAAACTCAACCATATCATCAGCAATCATCTCTACCCCACCAAGATGAAGCTCTACATCATTATGATTTTTTCTAAAACTTTCAAGAATTTTTCTTATATCCAATATTGATTGATGATTATATTTTCTTTGCTTATCTCTATAAAGTTTTAATTTTTGTGAAGCTTTTTTATACTCTATAAGTTCTTGCTTAGTTAGTTTTTTATCTTGTTTTAGTTTTACAAAACTATCTCGCTTAGATATTAACTCATAGTATTTATTATCTCTTTTTAAATTTAAAGCAAGAGCTGTCGTTTTAAAATCAGGACTTACAAGATTTTTTTTATAAATAGCAGAGTTTAAAAACTCATGTTTAGCTAAAGATTTATCCATTCCTTTTGATTCTAAAGTTGGTATCTCTTTTAATAACTCTTTTAATGGTTTTACAGGGGATTGTAAGAGTGGAGCATTTACAATAGAGTTTACACTTTTAACAATATCTATTTTTAAAATTTTGCTACTTAACTCTTTAATATTATCTATATTTTTTTGATTTAGTAAATTATCTTTTATAGTATAAGTTACTACAAGCATACTCTGTGATTGAAATTTTTTAGATATCTCTCTAGCAAACTCTAAATCTTTATCACCCTCAAGTAAAAGTGTTTCAGCTGAAGCATCTATCTCTACATGTAGAGCGAAAGATATCATTATTGCTACAAATATAGCTATAAATGATAATATAACTCTTGGATATTTTAAAAGATAATTTTCATATAATTTTTTTAACATATATTAAAATTAATTCGTTTTTTTCTTTTCTAAAGATTTCATTAAATCATATATACTTTTTGTTCGTAAGAACTCTTTAAATTGGGCTTTATCAGCTTTTAATATACTGATACCTATAATTTCAACATCATATATCAGCCAAATATCTTTATTGGTTTTTCTTTTTTTAGGTTTGTAAAATTTATATATTACTTCTATATTTTTTTCTTTTGTAATTACCTCTGTTTTTAAAACAATTCTATTCTTTTTTCTAGTTATATCTACTACTTGTATCTTTTCATTATTGTATGAATCTAATTTTGAAGAGTAAGATTTTTTCATACGTTCTACATAAAGTTCTACAAATTTTACTCTATCTTGCTTTTGTAATTTAAACCAAACTTTTTTACCTAAACTAAGTTTTGCCATTAAATCAAAGTCAAACATTGGGGTAAGTAAACTTACAATTTTAGTGTTTCGGGCATCACTATCTAAGTTTTTATCACTTACAACATTAATGGCAATATCTAATTTATTTAGAAAATGTTTTTTTAATTCATCTTCTTCACTAGCAAGTAAACTTTGTGTAAGTATAAACATACTCAGTAATATTAATAATTTTTTTAATAATTTCATACTTATTCCTCTATCATTTTATCTCTTTGCTGTTCATACATATCTCTTAAGAAAGGATATAAATCAACTGCATCTTTTTTAACATTATCATATGTATTAGAAAATAATGAAACTTCATTAAATTTTTCAACAGTTTTAACACCTAAGTAAGAACCCCAAGTTTGAGTAATTGTTGGCCATCTTCTAGCTGTATAGTCGATTGGACTAACAAAAGCATTTCCAAAATAACCTGTAAAATCTCTTAAATTTGAAGGACCAAATACTGGTAATACAATATGAGGACCTGAACCAAGACCATAAAAACCAAGAGTTTGTCCAAAATCTTCATTATGAGCCATTAAGCCCATTTCACTTCTTGCTGGATCAAATAAACCAAATACTCCAGCAGTTGAATTTACAACAAATCTACCAGTCTCTTCAAATGCATAATGAAATTTCATTTGTAAAATATTATTAACAAATCTCATTGGAAAAGCAAGATTTTTAAAAGCTCTATCTATACTTTGTCTCACTTGGATTGTTGTTATCACTAAATAACCTCTATTTACTGGTTTAAATACATTTTCATATAGTTTATCATTAAAGATAGTTAAAGATCTATTATATAACTCTAGTGGATCATAAACTTCTTTTATTTCCATCTCATCTTCAAAATCATCAAAATCTTCATCTTCAAGTTCTTCTTGAGAAAGTTCTACTTTTTTTGATACTTTTATATCTTTAGAAGAACATCCAGAAAAACCAATGACTATTATTAACAATAAAAATATTATATTTTTTATGAACAAATTTAATTACTTCCCTAATTTAAAGCGTAAATTGTATCTAAAATAAATAAAAACAAATTTAAACCTTAACCCTATCCTCAAGCGCTCTTGTTAATGATAATAAATCTACATTTTCTAAACTTACACCAGTAGGGACACCTTGTGCAATTTTAGAATAATTTATTTTAAAATCTCTAAGTTTATCCTCTATATATAAAATTACTGCATCGTTAGCTATTGATGGAGTAAGTGCAAATATAACTTCACTAATACCATTAGAAACAACACTTATAAGTACAGATATATCTAAATCTTCTAAAGAATCAAGTACAAAATATTTACCGTCAAAAAGTCCATTTTCTTCTAAAAGTAAAATATCTTTAGCATTTTCAACTATACAAAGGAGTGTTTCATCCCTACTCTCATCACAGCATATAAAACAAAGTTCATCTTCACTCATGCCACCACAAGATGTACATTTTTTTAAACATCCAAGTGCTTCTTCAATTGCATTTGAAATTTTCATACCTACAAAACTATCTTTCATTAGCATATGATAAGCTAATCTTGTCGCTGATTTTTTTCCTATTGTTGGCAGTTCTTGAAGTGCATCTACTAATCTGTCAAATTTTTGTAAGGAGCGCATCTAATTCTTTTCCTTTGGTAACATTATCCATAACTCTAAATCTGCTTTTAACTCTCCGGCTTCATTCATAGCGTCCTTACCATATCCTAAAAATATATCAGCACGTACTTTACCTTTTATAGCACCACCAGTATCTTGTGCCATAACTATTTTTTGTATAGTTTTTTTAGAAGTTTTAGCTTTTAAATAAAGCATAGTTCCTAATTTTACATAGCGTGTATCAACTGCAATTGAGCGATTTGGGGTAAGTTCTAATCCAAGTGAACCAGATGCAGCATGATTTCTCTTTTGAAAAAATATTACAGATTTATTTTGATTTAGCACTTCATCTATTTTGTTTGGATTATCTTCAAAGTATTTTGTAATTGATTGTAATGAAATATTTTCTTTACTTATCTTTCCTGTGCTTACCAAATACTTTCCGATAGAACTATATGGATGCCCATTTTGATTAGCATAGCCTACATGTAGAGTATTTCCATCATCTAAACTTACTCGTCCTGAACCTTGTACTTCTAAGAAAAACAAATCTATTTTAGAATCAACATAACATATAACTTTTGCATCTAATATTTTTTCATTTATTTCTGAACGTGTATAAAAAGGAATTAATTTTCCATTAAGAACACGACCCCTTAATCTCATACCTTTTAAATCTGGATACTGCTGTGACAATTCTACTGTCACTAAACCTTTTGGAACTTCATAAATAGGATAAATAAATGAGTCATGTTTTGTGATTGAACCATTCAAAGAGGCTTCATAATAACCTGTCAACAAAGCTTTTTTATCACTTTTTAATTTTTTAAATGTAAATTTTTGTTTTAGAAAATTTCTTGGATTTTTTGTAAGTTTTGCTTCATCACAAAGTGAGCCATAGATATCTTTAGTTTTTTGTGTTTGACAACTATTTATAAAACTATTAAGTGCCTTATTATAGTTATTATCCTTTACATCTAGAGTTTTAGAACAGCCTGAAAAAAGAAGAATAAAAAAAGTTAAGAAGAGTAAAATATATTTCATAAAAAGGATTATACTGATATTAAATTAAAAACGATATAATTGCGAAAATTATAATATATAGGTGTCAATAAACAATGCAAGATTTAAGTTATTATGAAATATTAGAAGTATCTCAAAGTGCTGATAAAACAACTATTAAAAAAGCATATAGAAAAATGGCAAAGATGTATCATCCTGATAAAAATCAAGGTGATCAAGAAGCTGAACACAAGTTCAAACTTTGTAATGAGGCGTACCAATGTCTAAGTGATGAAAAGCAAAGAAGTGTATATGATCGTTATGGTAAAGAGGGATTAGCTGGCATGGGTGGCGGCGGTGGTCGTTCATCTGGTGGTTTTGATGATTTAGGTTCAATGTTTGAAGAGATGTTTAGCGGTTTTGGAGGCGGCGGTGGTCGTCGTAGACAAAATCCAGCAGATATGGAAAAGTATCCACTTGATATGAACGTAGATATGTACTTGTCTTTTAACGAAGCAATATTTGGTTGCGAAAGAGATATTGAATTCACATATAAAAATGCTTGTAAACCTTGTAAGGGTACTGGTGCTAAAAATGGCAAACTCTCTACATGTAGCCAGTGTAAAGGTCAAGGTCAAGTTATGATGCAACAAGGCTTTATGACTTTTTCTCAAACTTGTCCAGTTTGTCAAGGATCAGGAAGTTCTGCTTCAACTCCATGTAAAGAGTGTAGTGGAAATGGTTATAAAGAAGAGCGTGGAAACGTTACTGTTAAGATTCCAAAAGGGATTGATGATGGAAATCGTTTAAGAGTATCTGGAAAAGGTAATATTGGTAAACGCGGAAATCGTGGTGATTTATATGTTACATTTAGCGTAAAACCGGACAAACACTTCCAAAGAGAGGGAAATGATGTTTATATTGCTATTCCAGTATTTTTCACTCAAGCAGTAGCTGGTGATACACTAACAATCCCATCACTAACAGGTGAGTTAGAACTTAAACTTGATGTTGGTACTAAAGATAAACAACACTTTACTTTTCGTGGTGAGGGTATAGAAGATGTTCATGGTCATGGAAAGGGTAATTTAATCGCTCAAGTAAATATAACTTATCCTAAAAAATTAAATGACAATCAAAAAGAACTTCTTAATAAACTTCAAGAATCTTTCGGATTAGAGGAGTCAAAACCTCATGAGAGTGTACTTGATTCAGCAATAGATAAGATGAAAAGTTGGTTCAAATAAAATGAACAGAGAAAACCTTAAAAATCAACTTTCAACATTAGCACTATCTATGTTTAGAAAAGATTTTTTTGGTATATATCATGGAAGTATATCTGCTAAAACAGAATCAAATCGATTTCTTATAAATACTAAAGAAGCAATTTTTGATGATATCGATGATAAAAATTTAATTGAGTTATATTTCAAAAAAGATTATAGATGGAATCAAGCTAGTATTGATGCTAACATTCACTACAGTATTTACTCACAAATAAGCGATGCAAAGTTTATCTCTTTTTCCATGCCACCCTTTACTACAGCCTACTCTTTAGAGCATAACATAATAACACCAAAAGATTATTTTGGTTATAAAGAGATAGGAAGTATTGAAATTATTGACCCTAAACAATTTGAAGATTGGTATGAACGTGCTCAAAGTGAAATAGCTTACTATTTTCAAAGTAAAAAAACTGATATTATGGTAATTCGTGGTTATGGAGTGTATACTTTTAACCGTGATTTACATGAACTTGCTAAAAAAATAGCAATTTTAGAAAAAAGTTGTAGACTTTTACTTTTAGATAATGCATCAAAAGATTCTAGCTTCGATTAATTCCTCATTTCATAAAGGTTTAATGCTAATTTACATAGAATAAGAAAAATATTCTACTTAAGGCTTTTACTACATGATTACATGGATGCAGAGACATAAAAAATGGCTCATAATTACTATTTGGATTTCTACAATCGCTTTTGTTGGCGCTGGTTTTGTTGGCTGGGGGCAGTACTCTTATGGAGATAAAGCTGGAGCAGTTGCTAAAGTTGGAAATATAGAAGTAACTCAAGGTCAATTACAAAAAGCTTATTCAAGCCTTTACTCACAATATAGCAAAATGTTTCAAGGCAATTTTGATGAAGAAAAAGCAAAAAGCTTTGGACTTCAGTCTCAAGCATTAAATCAACTAACACAACAAGCACTAATTTTAAATTTAGCACAAGAATTTAGTTTAGAAATATCTGATAAAGAATTACTAGCTGAGATAAAAACTCAAGATTATTTCTTTGAAAATGGTGTTTTTAACAAAAATATCTATAAACAAGTTCTTTCTAGAAATAATCTAAGCATTAAAGAATATGAAGCAGATATGAAAAGAGATCTTTTAATTAAAAAAACTCTTAAATTACTTCCTATTGAAGCGAATGAAAATGAACTTAAAATCATTGACACTATTGCTAATATAGCAGATAAAATAAACTATAAACTTTTAAGCAATAAAGATATAAATATAGATACTTCTGATGAAAAAGTGAAAACTTTTTGGGAAGGTTTAAAAAATAATTTTATGACTGATATATCTTATGATGTTAAATATATTAAACAAAATAAATTGTTTAAAGAGTTTGATAAAGCTACAATAAGTGAATATTACAATGACAATAAAACTCACTTTAAAGATTCCGAAGGGAAAATCCTTTCTTACGAAGCTGCTAAAGTTAGTGTTATAGCTGAATTAAATGCCAAAGAGACTAAGAAAGCAGCCCTACGCTCATACATAGCATATAAAAAAGGCAAGCTTGAAAATATAAATCTTCAAACAGCAACTATCTCAGTATCATCTAATCCTTTTGGAAATGATGTTATTGTTAAAATCTCAAAATTAACTATGGCAGCTCCATTCTTAAAACCTATTCTTGTTGGTGAAGATTACTATACTTTTGAGTTAGTTAAAGTAAATAAATCACAAGCTAAAACATATGAAGAGGCTAAAGCAAGTGTTTTACCAATGTATATAGATGAACAAAAAAGAGAAAAACTAATAACACTTGCTAAAGACTCTGTTGATACTTTCAATGGTAAAACTACACCATTTATAACTGTAATAGATTCAGCTAAACTAACAAGTTTATCTGCTAAATCTGCTGATGAATTTCTAATTAAACTATTTAATGTAAAAACTAAAAGAGGGTACCTTTCACTAAAAGATGGAAACATTGTTATGTATAACATTTTGGAACAAAAAATGCTTACTTCAACTAACACTAATCCAAACAATCCTATTGTTAGATTAAAGAGTGCTATGTTTAACGAAGGTTTAATCAAAAAACTTCAAAACAAGTACAAAACTGAGATTTTCATCCAAGGACTCTAAGTTGAGTAAAACTGTTTTAGCCATAGATATTGGTTCAACAAAAATTTGTGCAATTATCGCTGAAGTTTCAGATGATAATTCAATTGCTATAACAGGTGCTGGAACTTCTAAGGCTCAAGGTCTTAAAAAAGGAAGCATCACAAATATAGAATTAGCTTCTAAGTCAATAAAAGCTGCTTTAAATGATGCAAAACGAGTCTCCGGTAGTGATGTTAAAACTGCAATAGTTTCAATATCTGGAGCTTATACTAAGAGTTTAAATTCAAATGGAATTGTAAATATTCAAAATAAAGAGGTTACATTTAAAGAGATTGAACGTGTTATGCAAACATCTCTTTATAACGCTAACATTCCAAACGAATATGATGTACTTCATGCACTTCCTTTTAACTTTAAAGTTGATGATCAAGATTTCATTGAAGACCCACTTGGTATGAATGCTTCAAGACTTGAAGTAGATACTCATATAATTACAACTCAAAAATCAAATCTTAACAACTTAAAAAAAGCTGTATTAGGTGCTGGTGTAGAAGTTGAAAATGTAGTTTTAAATGGTTATGCATCTTCTATTGCTACTTTAAATGATGATGAAAAAGAGTTAGGTGTTGCTATTATTGATATGGGTGGAAACACTTCTAACATTACTATACATTCTGGAAATGCTATTCGCTACAATGACTTTTTAGGGGTTGGTTCAAACCATGTAACTAGTGATTTATCTATGGCATTACATACTCCATTAAATGTTGCAGATTCAGTAAAACTAGATTATGGTTCATTACTAACACCATCTAGCGATTTAATAGAATTACCAATAATTGGTGATGAGAGTACTACACATGAGGTATCGTTAGAGGTTGTTCATAATGTTATCTATGCAAGAGTTGAAGAAACTCTTATGATACTTGCGCAATTCATTGAAAATAGTGGACTAAAAGATAAAATGGGTGCTGGTGTTGTTCTAACTGGTGGCTTTTCTCAAATGGAAGGCATCCGTGATTTATCAGTAGCTACTTTTGGCTCAGTGCCTGTTCGTTTAGCAAAACCAAGAGAGATGGATGGACTATTTGATAATCTTCGTTCACCGGAGTACTCAACTGCCATTGGTCTTGTTATGTACGGAGCATCTTCATATACTCAGTATGAAATAGATGTAAATAAAAAAGTAAGACATACAAATGAGATACCTATAAAAGATGAACATGTGGATTTTACACAAGATGATTCAATACCTATTCCTCCCGCATTAGAAGAGGAAAAGAAAGATACAATGATTAGCATTATTGCTAAAAAAGAAAAAAAGAGTGATGAAGCAGGAAGCTTGAGCAAATTTTGGAACTGGGCAACTCAGTTATTTTAAGGAGAAAATCATGGAAGCATTTGAAGTAGTAGAAGCAAGTAATACAAATGGCGCAAGAATTATAGCTGTAGGTGTTGGTGGCGGTGGTGGAAACATGATTGGTCATATGGTTAAAGAGGGAGTATCTGGCATTGAATTAATGATGGTAAATACTGACTCTCAAGCACTTGACAATAAGGGGCAAGTATCTACTATACAAATAGGTACTAAACTTACTAAAGGTCTTGGTGCCGGAATGAAACCAGAGATTGGTAAAGAATCTGCATTAGAAAATTATGATGAAATTCGTGATGCGCTTGAAGGTGCTGACATTGTTTTCATCTCTGCTGGACTCGGTGGTGGTACTGGAACTGGTGCAGCTCCTGTTGTTGCAAAAATTGCCAAAGAGGTTGGAGCACTAACTATATCTATAGTTACAAAACCTTTTGGTTTTGAAGGTCCAAAAAGAACTAAACTAGCTAAACTTGGACTAGAGGATTTGAAAAAAGAGAGTGATTCTATTGTAGTTATTCCAAATGATAAACTTCTTTCTATTATAGATAGAAGACTTGGAATGCGTGATAGTTTTAAAATTGTTGATGCTGTTTTAGCTCAAGCTGTAAGTGGAACTTCAGGTGTTATACTTTCAAATGGTGAGTATGATATCAATCTTGACTTTGCTGACTTAAAAACTGTTATGAGTCACAAAGGTATGGCACTTATGGGTGTTGGTGAACATGAAGGTGATAATGCAGCTTATGAAGCTATAAAATCAGCAATAGAATCTCCACTACTTGATAATATGTCTATAAATGGTGCTATGGGTGTTCTTGTACATTTTCACATGCATCCAGATTTTCCAATGATGGAAACATCAGAAGCTATGATAGTTGTTCAAGAAAGTGCTCATGAAGATGCTGATGTTATTTTTGGTACTTCTACTGATGATACACTTCCTGAAAATTATGTAAAAATAACAATCATCGCAACTGGTTTTGAAAAAGATTTAAATACTGGTGTTAATACTCCAGATGGTCCAGCTGAACCAGTCGCAGCACTTAGAATGCAACCTCGCATAGTTGTAGGTGGTGATTTTACTGGTGACCATTTAGATATACCATCATATATGAGACAACAACAAGACTAATGCCCTTGTCTTCAACGAAAGGAATATTTTCATAGAAAATGTTCACTGTAGTTGATAAAAAGACAATGGTACTTACTTGGTATTAATTTTCTTTTGAGTATAATTTATAAATTAATTATACAAGAGAAAATATGCTAAAAAAAATACTACTTCCACTTCTTATTACACAAATAATTTTTGCATCTGAGGCACAGATGCAAAATCGTACTATATCAACTAAAGATATGAAAACACAAAATAGAGAGATAACTAAACTAGCTGCACAAGAGATAAATAAATCACTTCCACATAAGATAGATAAATATACTACCCTTAAAACTGTAAAAGCCAACAATACAACTATGGTTTATACTTTTGAGTTAAATATTGCACCAAAAACTGATGATACTGTAAAAAAAGAGGATCATGCAAGAATGAAAGAGGCTGTAACTAGGGGAACATGCACAAGTAGTAAAAGATTTTTAGATTCTGACATATCTATTAAGTATATATATACCAGTGCTACAAGTAAAAAAGAATTATTTCAATTTACTATTACTCAAGAGTCTTGTCTAAAATTATAAGAAATGAGTAAAATTATGTCTATTAAAAATATTATACAAACAATAGACTTTTTTAAAACACTTTCAAATGAGCAATTAGAGCTAATCACAAGTATATCTACTATTAATATTTATAAAAAAAATTATATAGTTCATTATGAAAAAGAACAAAATTCTTCTCTTTTATTTTTACTTGATGGCTTAGCAAAATCATATAAAATAGATAAACACAAAAATGAAATATTTCTACATTATATATATAAAAATTCCTTAATTTCAGATGTTCAAAAAGATATACTATATTCATTTTCAAATGTAATTTTATTAGAAGATTCTCAAATTTTAAATATAGACTATAAAAAATTTCAAGAATATTTTTTAAATAAAGGTATCTTATCTTTAGAATTTACAAATGAAATAATTTCAAAATCACAACAGCTTCAATCTTTAATAAATAGAGAATTTGTATTTAACTCCGTAGCTAAAGTTGCTATGATTCTTAGTAATGATTTAGATATATTCAACACTCTTAAACGTGCTGAAATTTCACTAATGTTACATATTCAACCTGAAACACTTTCACGAGTTTTAAATCGTTTTAAAAGAGATGAAATAATAAGTATTAAAAATACAAAAGTAACAATACTAAATAAAGATGCTTTAAAATCAGTATATGAGGAACTTTAAATGAGAAAAATTAAAATTGTTGGTGCATTAATATTTATATTTTCAATTATATTAGCATTTATGTTCAATCATACCGCTCAAGAAAATAAAATTCATAATGAACTTTTAAAAAATATAAAAAAACAAAAGGATTTCACTCAAGAGATATCTAAAAATATTTTCTATATATATAAAAAGAATAATAAAGATACAACAATTTTAGATAATGCAATTAAGACATATGAAAAAAGCATAGATAATAAAGAAGATGATTTCAATAAAAATTATAAAATACTTAAACTGTGGAATACTTTTTATCTACATGTAGAGCTCTTCAGAGATAAAATAAAAGTAAGATCACCATATTCAAATATATTGCTAGAAAAAAATGTCAACAATATTTACAATACAAACTTAAAACTAATAGTAGAATTTAATAAACTAATTAAACAAGAGGAAGAAAAGTTTTCTCAAACTCAAAATTTATTTATAACAGTACAATATATATTATTTATTGCTCTTGTATTACTACTTTTATATCTTTTCACACAATTAAAAAGCTTAGTAGGTTTTGTTCAAGAATTTTTGTTTAAATCTAAAAATATTATTACAAATTCAAGTATAAAAGAATTAAAACCTATTAATATAGATGATAAAAATAACGATATATATACAGCTGAAAATAATTTTAATACCTTAGTATCAAAAATTAATATAGATGTTGATAATTCTGCAAAATCAATAGAGTATTCTCATAATTCACTTGAAATACTAGAGTTACATGTAGAGGAGTTACTAAACTTTATATATGACATGAATAATGATCAAACGAACCAAGAACTCCGTAAAAAAGAGGATGCAATCATCCAATCTTTAGAAGAATTAAGTGCTACAAAAGTAAAATTAAAACATCTTAAAGAAGATTTAAATAACTTAATTTCCCACTCTACTGAAAATTAAACTTAAATATAAAAATTAATCTATTAATTTGACTTTAGTCAAATTATAACAACAAAAATTAGTCTATTATCTTACTATCATTTGAGTAATTTTATTTATTCAAAGGAATTTTAAGGAGAAGATAATGAGCAAAACTTTTAATAAGCTTACTTCGCTTATTCTAGGTACAACATTAGCTGCAACGGTTGCTTCAGCTACTGGTGGTGAACTAGAAAAAGTAATGAAGGCTAGAGGTTTAACAGAAAAAGATATTATTCATGCTGCAAAAACTTATAATCCTACTGGTGGTAGGGATGAGTTTATTGTATTTAGTTCTGGTGGACAATCTGGACAAGTAATTGTTTATGGTGTACCATCTATGAGAATTTTAAAATACATCGCTGTATTTACACCTGAGCCTTGGCAAGGGTATGGTTACGATGTTGATAGTCTTAAAGTATTAAGACAAGGTAATATTCGTGGTCGTGAAATTAACTGGGGTGATACTCACCATCCAGGTCTTTCAGAAAAAGATGGAAAATATGATGGAAAATGGTTAGTAATTAATGATAAAGCTAATCCTCGTTTAGCCGTTATTGATTTAGAAGATTTTGAAACTAAACAAATTGTTGTTAATCCTGTTTTCAAATCTGATCATGGTGGAGCTTTCTTTACTCAAAATTCTGACTATATCATTGAAGCTGCTCAATATGCTGCTCCTTTTGATAACAACTACCATCCAATCGATGAATATAAAGAAACTTACCGTGGTGGTGTAACTATGTGGAAATTCGACTCTAAAGAGGGTCGTATTAAGCCAAAAGATTCATTTACTCTTGAGTTACCTCCATATATGCAAGATTTAAGTGATGCTGGTAAAGGTGCTTCTGATGGTTGGGGTTTCACAAACTCATTTAATACAGAGATGTATACTGGTGGAATCGAAGTTGGTATGCCACCATTTGAAGCTGGTTGTTCAAGAAATGATACTGACTTTTTACATGTATATAATTGGAAGAAATTAGCTCAACTTGCTAAAAATAAATCTAATTATAAACTTATCAATGGTATGAAAATCATATCAATGAAAACTGCTGTTAAAAATAATGCATTATTTTTAATTCCTGAGCCTAAATCACCACATGGTGTTGATGTTTCTCCTGATGGTGAATATATTACAGTTTGTGGTAAGCTAGATACTCATGCTTCTGTTTATAAATGGAGCAAGATTAAAGCACTTATCAAAGCTAAAAAGTATATTGGTAAAGATCCTTATGGAATTCCAATTTTAAGTATGAAAGACTCTTTACATGGTCAAGTAGAACTAGGTCTTGGGCCATTGCACAATCAGTACTCAAATGTAGATGGTGAAATATATACTTCACTTTATGTTGATTCTCAAATTGTAAAATGGAACTATAAAACTCTTAAAGTTCTTGACAAAGAAAATGTTCACTATAACGTTGGACACCTTTGTGGTATGGAAGGAAAATCTGCTGATCCTCAAGGTAAGTATATTATCTCTCTTAACAAACTTGCAATTGATAGATTCCAACCAGTTGGTCCTCTACATCCACAAAATCACCAGTTAATTGATATTTCTGGTAAAACTATGGATTTACTTGTTGATATGCCTTTACCATTAGGTGAACCTCACCAAGCAGTAGCAATTAGAGCATCTAAGCTTCACCCAATAGTAAGATATAAAATGGGTACTAACTCTAAAACTGGTAAACAACATAAAGGTAAAACTTTAGCTGGTCAAGAAAAAATTGTTCGTAAAGGTAAAAATGTTTTCGTTTATGCTACTTTAGTTCGTTCTCACATCAATCCTGAGAGAATTACAGTTAATAAAGGTGACAATGTAACTATGTACTTAACTAACCTTGAACGTGCTCAAGATGAAACTCATGGTTTCACGGTTGATCATTTCAATATTCATGGTTCATTAGAGCCAGGTGAAACTATTGAACTTAACTTCGATGCTGATATTGAGGGTGTTTTCCCTTACTACTGTACAGAATTCTGTTCAGCTCTTCACTTAGAGATGATGGGTTACTTAATGGTTAAAGATCCAAACAAAAAATATGTTTCGGCTCAAAAACTTAAAATGAAAACTATGTCTACTGCTGAACTTAAAGCTGAGTATGAAAAAACTGTTGCAGTTAATGATGCTACAGATGCAGTTATCCAATCAGTTGTTAAATTCTTAAAAGCTAATCACTTTGACAAATACCCAACTGTAAAAGCACTAGTTGTTGATGCACTTGATCAATATGGTAAAATCAAAGGAGAAAAAGCTAAATCTGATAAATCAGTTAAAGCTGGCGATTATGAGAAAGCTGTTCTTTTTGAAAATATGATTTGGCAATATATGGTTAAAACTGCAGATGTTGGTATTCGTGCAAAAGACCTACTTGTTAAAAAAGTAGCTACTAAACAGTCTAATGCAGCAGCAGCTGGTGAAAGTGCATTTGGAGAAGGTGGATGTGGTGGTTGTCATGTTATTGGTAAAGTATCATCTGGTCCAGATTTAACAGGTGTATTACAAAGACATGAAAATGCTGAAAAATGGGTAAAAGACTTTGTTATGGACCCTGCTGCTAAATATAAAGATCCTTATGTTAAAGGTATGATTGATTACTTTAATCTTAAAATGCCTAATCAACATATGAACGAAAAAGAAGTTAAAAACATTATTGAATACCTTAAATGGGTAGACGAAAATGCAAACTTATTCTAAACACAGATAAGTTTTTATTATTAATTCAGGGAAGAGTTTTATACTCTTCCCTTTTTTTTTACCTATAATTTAAGTATAATAATTCTTTATTGATATATATCATCTTGGCTATAAGAAAGATTTAGATATAATTATAAAAATTATAAGGAATTAAAATGCATCCAAGCTTAACTAAGTCTAGAATATTTGCAGGACTTGCTCTAATTATTTTAACACTATCTTTCACTTTCCCAATGTTAGCCTTTCACAGCGTATTAAATAAAGTTGAAGAGGGTAAAGGTAATGAAGTTTCATCGTTTAGTAAAACAATTTGGAACATGTATAATCAAGGTAGATATAAAAGTGTCACTACAGATAAAGATGCTCACAATAACTTAGAAAAGATGATAGAATCAGAGGCTGAAATTGGTCAAGCATCACTACCAATATGGGCTGTATCATTAGAAGCTCCCAACTATCCAAAAGAAGCTTTCCCAGAGGGAATCCCAGTATATTTTCATTTTGATGGATACAGTGGTGAAGTTCATGAAATGAATACAATAAATCACTATGTTGGAATGGATCCGATGTGGGTTGGTGGTACTTTTGAAAGAGGTATTGGTATCTATGCACTATTGGCACTTTCACTAGGCATGGTATACTTTATGGCTTACAACAATAAAATATTAAGTTATATGATGCTTATTCCAGCTTCTTTACCTGTACTTTTTATAGCAGATTATTCATATTGGCTTTATTGGTTTGGACATAACCTGCATGATTGGGGTGCTTTCAAAATAAAACCATTTATGCCTACTGTTTTTGGTGATGGTAAAATTGCTCAATTTGTTACTCATTCATATCCAACAATTGGTTTTTATATGATTGTAGCAATTGGTCTTTTTAGTTTATTAGCATTTTTTGCAAAACAAAAAGCTTTAAAAGAGATGGGTGAAGCATAATTCATAATGAATAAATTACTCTTTTTATCTATTATTTTTATTACTACTATACTAAATGCCAATTTATTGCAAGATGCAATAGATAAAGCAGCCCCAGGATCTATTATAAAGCTTCCTGCTGGTGTATATAAGGGTAGTATTATTATAAATAAACCACTTAGTATAATTGGTAAAGAAGATGGTGTAATTATTGATGGAGAGGGAAAAGGTACAGTCATTAAGACTATTGGTTCTTATATAACTCTTAAAAATCTAAAAATTATAAATAGTGGTGAACTACACCACTCTATTGATGCAGCTATAAGTATGCAAAAAGGTTCTCAATGTGAAATAAGCAATTGTATTATTGATGATTGTTTATTTGGTATTGATGCCCAAATGATAAATAACTCTATTATTGCGAATAACCATATAAGATCAAAAGACTTAGATTTAGGATTACGTGGTGATGGTCTTAGACTTTGGTATTCAAATGATAATATTGTAAGACATAATACACTTATAAAATCAAGAGATATGGTAGTTTGGTATTCTCATGGTAATCTTATTGAAGAAAATATTGGCGAACATAGTAGATACTCTCTACATTTTATGTATGCTGGTAAAAATATTGTAAAAAATAATCATTATAAGTTTAATTCAGTTGGTATTTTCTTTATGTATTCACAAGATACAATAGCTACTGGAAATATTATTCAAAATTCTTTAGGCGCAACAGGGATGGGTATAGGTTTAAAAGATGTATCTAACTTTACTATTAAAAACAACACTATTATTTACTGTGCACAGGGTATTTACATAGACAGGTCACCATTTGAGCCAGGTACACATAACTGGATAAATAATAATAAGATTCTATACAATTCAGAAGGGATGCATTTTCATTCGCTTAGCGAAAACAACACTGTAAAAAATAATATTATATTAGGCAATATTGAAGATGTAGTAAATGACAGCCGAGGTAGTAAAACTAATGAAAATGATATAGAGGGTAATTATTGGGATAATTATGCAGGTTTTGATAAAAATAATGACAATATAGGTGATACACCACATAAAATTTATCAATATGCTGATCAATTATGGGTTTATGATCCAGATGTAAAATTTTTCTATGGTTCCCCTGTAATATCATTACTAAATTTTTTAGCAAAATTAGCTCCATTTACAAAACCATTATTTATATTAGAAGATAAAAAACCTACAGTTAGGATAAAAGGATAATTATGGCAAAGATACAAATAGAGAGAAGAGAATTTATGAAATACTCAACACTTGGTATTTTAGGGCTTGTTCTTGGTGGTGGAATAGTCTTTTCTCCATATGTACATGCTGATGAAAATAGACTTCGTCCTCCAGGTGCTGTACCTGAAAAGAAATTTTTAGCTTTATGTATTAAGTGTGGTCAATGTTTACAAGTATGTCCTTACCACTCTATAAAACTATCTGATATGGCTAAAGGGCATGGTGAGGGGACACCATATATAGATCCTAATGAACGTGGCTGTTATGCCTGTGATGCTGTTCCTTGTGTACTTGCTTGTCCAAGTGGTGCGCTAGATCATCATACTGAAAAAGCTACAGATATCCATATGGGTATTGCTGTTTTAGAATTTCCTGATACTTGTATTGCGATGACTAATACGCCTATTCCAGCTGGTTATAATAAAAAGATGCATGATTTTCAAAGTAATATAAACAATGTTACCCAATACGAAGAAAAAGTTTTAGAACATTTTGATGAATTTGAGGGTAAACAATGTACTTTATGTGCAGATATGTGCCCTATTCCAAACCCTATGTCTGCTATATCAATGGTACCATCCGGAGATGGAAATAAACCTGAGATTTATGATGGATGTATTGGCTGTGGAGTATGTCAAGAAGTTTGTCCAACACAAACACCATCAATTGTTGTAAAACCAAGAATGACGTATGATGAATACTATAATAAAGCCTAAAGGAAAATAAGAATGAATAAAAATATATTTTATATCTCTAGCATACTAGCAATAGCTTTATTAACTGGATGTAGTTCTGATAATAAAGAAGATACACAAACAAATACTACATCTAAAGAAGCAACAGCTTCTGGGATAGAAATTGTAAAAAATGAAAATTCTAAAGAAGTTAAAGTTGCTCAAAAAGATATGAGCGATACAGATAAGCAATACTACTTTAACTATGGTGTAAAAAGCGAATATGATCTAAATGCACAACCTGCGAATAAAGACGCATCTGCTCGTAGTAGAGTACGAACTAATATTGATGCCAATATGAATATTAGAAGTCCTTATGAAGAGATTCAAGTATCTATGATAGTAAAATCATTAAGTAAAAAATTTATTGTAAAATGTTCTGCTTGTCATAATGATTATGCGAATGGAATTATTGGGCCATCTTTATTAGGACGAGATTCTGACTATATTTTTAATAAAATTGCAGACTTTAAAAGTGGTAAAAAATCAAATCCACTTATGACTGATTTAATAAATATGATGGATGAGAATGAGATTAGAGAAATGGCAAATGAAATATACAAATTTAATCTTAAAATAAAAAAAATGAGGAATAAATAATGAAAAATATAATAGTTGGAATTTTTACTGTAATAGTACTTGGCTTAATGGGATGGACAGCTTCAAATGGTGGAGCATATAATGGCGGAGTACATGCTAAAGTTATTGCTGATATTGGTGATGGTAGAGTTGCAGCAACAGTAGCACAACCAAAAGGAAAAAGTGACAGAGAAAAAGAAAATGAAGCACTTAATGCACTTAGAGAAAAAGCTGGTAATGTTGGTGCTTTTAAAGTAAGTGATGAATACAAGAGTAAATGTTCTTCTTGTCATGGTGTAAATGGTAGTGGTGAACAAAATGGTAAAAGACTTATGGGACCTAAACTATTTGGACAAAGTACAGATGCGATCTTTAAAAAACTTGATGATTTTAAATCTGGTAGAGTTGAAAATATGATTATGAAAGGTTTATTAATCAGATTAAATAATAAGGATTTAAAAAGAATAGCAAATGAAATAGGTGAATTTCCAGCTAGAGCAAAGGCACTTAAGTAATAATATATAAGTAAATAGGATTAAATATGGATAAGTATAATAATAGAGAAACAATTAGTAAAACAACTTTTTGGTCAACTTTTTTTGATACAACAAGGGATGGGAAAAGAAAATTTTCTTATAGAATGAAAAGATGGATTTTAGTTATTTCTATCCATCTTCTATTTTTCTTATCATTTTTTATAGATTTACAAATGCTAGAGGGTACACTAAGTGGTTCAAGATTTCTAGGTTTTCATATGATAGACCCATATATGACACTAGAAGTATTTTTAGCAACTTTTCACATGCCTATCAATATTATTATTGGTGTGACTACAATTACTGTTGTTTACCTACTTGTAGGTGGAAGAAGTTACTGCGCATGGGTATGTCCATATGGAATACTAAGTGAAATTGGTGAAAAATGGCATAACACTTTAGTAAAGAAAAAAATAATCAAAAGTAGAAAATTTGACCATAGAGTTAGATATATCTTTTGGAGTATATTTTTAGTATTATCTTTTACAAGTGGTTTTCTAGTTTTTGAAACATTTAATGTTGTTGGAATTCTAAGTCGTGCTATAGCTTATGGTTGGAGTATCGCTCTTATTTGGGTTTTAGTAGTATTTGGAATGGAAGTTTTCTTTTCTCGCCGTGCTTGGTGTACATATATATGCCCTATTGGTACAACTTATGGTATGATTGGAAAAGTTTCTGCTCTTAGAATTGAATGGAATGATAACTGTGATAGTTGTATGGTTTGTCATGATGTTTGTTTTGAACCACAAGTTCTAGAGATTACAAAAGCAAAATATAAAAAACAAATTGATGAAAAAGGTATTACAAGTCAGTATATTACTGGTGCTGATTGTACATTATGTGGTAGATGTGTAGATGTATGTCATGAAGATGCACTTAAATTTGATTTTAGATTAAAAAGTTTGGTATAAATGATAAAAGTAAATAATTTAACAAAAAAGTTTGGTGATAATATCTCACTAGATAGCATAAATTGTGAATTTAACAAAAATGAAAGTATAGCTTTAATGGGTGCTAATGGAGCAGGTAAAACTACTCTTGTACGCTCTATTATGGGCTACTATCATCCAGATGCTGGGGAAGTTCTTATAAATGGACTAGACCCTATAAAAGAGCGTGTAAAAGTTTTAAGTAACATAAGTTTTGTACCACAACTTCCACCTCCAATTAAACTTAGTATTGATGAACTTATCTCATATGTAGAAACTAGTTCAAATGTAGATAAAGAGCTTATCCTTCACTATGCAAATGAGATGAAACTTGATGCTAAATCAAATATGAACAAATCATTCTTTAAACTTTCAGGTGGAATGAAACAAAAGCTTCTAATTGCTATTAGTCTTGCTAAAAAAAGTGATATCATTATCTATGATGAACCAACAGCCAACCTTGATCCAGATGCTAGGGATGACTTTTACAGACTACTAAAGCAAAATGAAGATGAAAAAGTTTTACTTTTTGTAACTCACCGTATAGAAGAAGTAAAAGATCTTGTAAATAGACAGATTTATATGGATTTAGGAAAAATAACTAAAGATGAGAGAGTCTAGATGAAAAATTTATATTTAATCGCATATCTAGATTTAAAAGAATCTCTAAGAGCAAAATGGTTTTTAATTTACTCACTTGTATTTGGTGGTTTAATTGCTTTATTTTTCATAGCCGGTGTAACTGAAAGTCAAGTAATGGGCTTTTCTGGTCTTAGTCGTCTCTTACTTATGTATATTCAAATAACAATCGTAATACTACCTATATTTATTCTAATTACTACTGTTCGCTCTATTTCTGGTGATAGAGATAATCATATTTTAGAATATATGTTATCTTTTCCAATATCACTTAAGCAATACTATTGGGGTAAAATAGTTGGTCGTTTTATAACTGTTTATTTACCAGTACTTTTTGCAATGGTTATTGCCATAATATATGGTTCAATTAAGGGTGCTTCTATCCCTTGGAATATTTTCTTTTTATATACTGGGCTTTTATTTGCAATGAGTTCAGCATTTTTAGGGATAGCATTTTTTATATCTTCATTTGTAAAATCTTCAGAAGTAGCATTAGGAATAGCATTTTTTGTATGGATATTTCTACTTGCATTTATAGATATTGCTCTTATTTCACTTATGATGCAACAGCGTTTTAGTGAAGAGCTGATAATTACAATTGCTTTAGCAAATCCAATGGAAATATTTCGTGTAGCGGCAATATCTTTATTTGATCCAGAACTAACTGTTATGGGACCTGTTGCTTTTTATATACTTGATTCAATGAGTCAAAGTATGTTTGTAATTATATCAATAGCTTATCCAGTATTTTTAGGTCTATCGTTTGCATTTTTAGGTTATAAAATATTTGAGAAAAAAGATTTAGTTTAAGGATTTTAAATGAGTAAAATAATTTTAGTTTTAGTTTTAGCGTCAAGTTTTCTATTTAGTTTTGAAATGGATTATACAAAAGAAACTCTTAGTGTTGTTAGACATATGAAAGTATATAAAGACCCAAAATGGGTATCAAAAATAGAGCTAAAAAATGGTAAAAAACTATTTTTTGTTAGTCCTAAATCTATGTTAGAGTTTTATCACCAACCTGGTAAATGGTTTGATATTGGTGTAAAAAGTGAAAAAGATTTTAAAAATATTCTAGTAATAGACTTTAAAACAGGTCTACCTATCAAAGCAAAAGGAGCTTTTTTCATATACGGTTCAAATGTAACTTCACCTGCTGGTGATGACTTAGTAACATTCGATTCTTATGCTGCTGCAGAAGAGTTTTCAAAAAAGAACAATGGAAAACGTATTCTAAATTTTAGAGAAGTAAGCCCAGCTCTAATCAAACTACTTAATGGAAGGATATAATTATGAATAAACCTACACCCATTGATGAAGAGATCTTACTAGACCCAAAGAGATATATTGTTAGTGAAACTGATGAAAAAGGAAAGATTACCTTTTGTAATGATTATTTTATGGAAGTATCTGGTTATTCAAAAGAAGAACTTATTGGAAAAGCACATAATATTGTTAGACATCCGGATATGCCTAAAATTGTTTTTAAACTTTTATGGGAAACTATTTCTTCTGGTAAAAATATTAATGCCTTAGTTAAAAATATGGCTAAAGATGGAAGATATTATTGGATTTTTACAGAGTTTGAAATTAGAAAAGATACAGATACTGGGAAAATCATTGGTTACCATGCAGCAAGAAAATCTATATCTAAGCATGTTATAGAAGTTATTGCTGATTTATATAAAGAACTTTTAGAGATAGAGAAAAAAGATTCTATAGAAGCATCACAAACATATTTAATTAACTTTTTAAAAGAAAAAGGTGATGATATGGAATTTGCAAATATTATGGAAGAGATTCATAGATTTTACTAAAATAATTTAATGAGACTCTTTTTACTACTTTTAATACTTACATCATATTCTCTTGCAAGTATTTTGCAAGAGGCTATAGATAAAGCAAGCCCCTACTCAACAATAAACTTATCTAGTGCCACATATATAGGTAATATAACAATTAATAAACCTCTTAATATAATCGGTAAAGATGATAATGTTATCATACAAGGAACTTTATCAGGTAGTGTAATAAAAATTAATTCTTCAAATGTAAGACTTAAAAATTTAATTATTACTAATAGTGGTGACAGAATGGATAAAATAGATTCTGCCATATCTATACGCAAAGCTCTACATGTAGAGATAAACAACTGTAAACTACTTAATAGTCTTTATGGAATAGATATGGATATGGTTAGTGATTCTAAGATACTAAATAATTACATCACATCAAAAAAACAAGATATAAGCTTAAGAGGGAATGCTCTTAAATTATACTACTCTCACAATAATCTTATACAAAATAACACTATTGAATACGTTAGAGATGTTACTTTAAACTACTCTAATAATAATATTTTTAAAAATAATACATTCAAACATAATAGATTTTCAACTCATTTAAGCATTAGTCATAAAAATAAGTTTATACATAATAAATACATCTACAACTCTGTTTCCCTTATGCTTATGGGTGCTATGGATACAAATGTAACAAACAACACCATACAAAGCTCTAATGGTGCTTCAGGGATAGGTATAGTTATAGGAAAAGTTTCAAATCTTATATTTGAACATAATGTAGTTAAGTATAATGCAAAAGGTATCTATATAGAGGGTTTAGAAAAAAGAATAGGAATAAAAAGATATATAAATCATAATGACATTATATATAATGGTGAAGCATTTCATTTTCATGCTAGCATAAAAGATAATAAAATAACTCATAATAATATTTATGGAAATATTGATGATGTGGTTAAAGATGTACCAAGCAAATCTTCAAACTCTAATATAATTGAATATAATTACTGGGATAGATATACTGGATTTGATAGAAATAAAGATAACATTGGAGATACTCCACACTCAATATATCAATATGCTGATCAATTATGGCACTATAATCATAAAGTAAAATTCTTTTATGCTAGTCCAATTATGACACTCATGAATTTTTTAGCAAATATAGCTCCTTTTATAGAGCCAAATTTACTTTTAGTAGACAAAAAACCTATTTTTAAAAATTGAATTTTTGAATTTTTAGTATTTTAAATGTTGAGATATCTTTAGTATTTTCAAGTCCAAGTTTTTTTATTCCTGATTCAGAAATTCTTTTAACTCCTAAAACTAATTTTAAAGTATCACCTTCTTGAAGTACTTTATTAAAAACAACATCTCTTTTAGCATAAATAAGAGTATCTTTTAAAGTTGTATCTGCATCCCAAGGCATAACTTCCTTGCCATCTTTTGCTAAAATACGCTCAAATATAAATGGTTCTAATTCTATACTTTTTTTATCTCTAATAATCTCAGCTTTAAGAATACCCTGTCTATAAACTTGACCAAAAAGAGCATGATTTGATTTATTTATGACTTTTACACCAAAACCAGAACTATTTTTACTTACTTTAAATTCTATATAGTTACCCATAGATTTGGTGTTATGATAAATTCCTGCTATTCCATGATAGGCATGTGTTTTAGTATTTAAAAGAGTTACTTTAGTTCCAGGAACTTGTGGCATATGACAAGTTATACATGTATTTTTATCTGTATCACTAATAGCAGCATCAAGCATACTAATATCAAAACTATGCTCATTATTTGTATGTGAGTGACAACCCATACAAACATTTCCAGTATAGTAATTTTCATTAGAATAGTCTATTTTGTGAAAAGGAGAAGCCGAAGATTCTTTCACAAGTCCAAACCAAGATGTTACAGTTTTAAATTCAGCCTTACCTTTTTTACCTTTTTCAGCAGTATAGAACTCTCTATGCTTAGAACTAAGTATATTAGTATTTGACTCATCACCCTCTTCAATCATCTTTATAGTATGACAATATATACAAGATATTGCTTCATCAGTTTGTACACTGTTCTTAGTGATTTTAGCATTCTCTAAAGCTTTTATATCAGATGGAGTATGACACTTAGCACAAGTATATCCTTTTTCATTTTGAGGATGTTTATCCCACATAGCTTTATGAATTGGATTATTATAAATAGAGGCATTTTTATGAGACGACTTCGCATATTCACCATAAATGATAGGATGACATTTTTGACATACTTTACTTTCATTTGCAATAAGCGTAGATGAAAATAAAAATGATAATAAAATTAAATAAAAATATTTCATACTATTATTTATTTATAAATTTATATACTTCATCAAAAGAAAAAGTTTCTTCACTCTTTGGTACTTCTGATTTTGATTTATATGCACTATAACCATATGCCATAGGTGTTGTATTTCCAGCAGTATAAAATGCTTTCTTAGCATCTATCCATTCACCTGAATTAACATCATTTACCCATACAATATAATTTTTAAAAATATCTTTTTTAGCTTCTTCAGCCCAAATAACCATACAGCCAAAATCATCAAACTTATCAACTTTTTTACTAGCTATTTCCTGAATTTGAACAGAATTTTTTCTATCACTAATTACCATTACACATCTAGAGCACATGTCTCTATCCCAATGCATCTCTGCTGCTTTGTTTGCTTCTTGTTTTTCACCACATGCTAAAAATAAAAGCATCGATAAAAGAAGTAGTATATATTTCATGAAGAACCTTTTTATATTATTTGAAATTAATATAAGAAATATAACATAAAGTAGGTTTAAAATAGATGATATGAGATAAGATAAGAGAAAATTACTTAAACTCTAAGTAGCATTAACCTTCTAATAAATAGTACAACTAAACCAACAGCTAAAATTTTAAAATCCAACTCAGAAGCTATATGAATATTATTAAATGTGTCACTTTGAGTAGCTTCACGACCAAGTGACTGCATAGCAAGAATTTTTGGAGAGTAAACTGCTGAAAACATTAATGAAGAAAAAACAGTTGTTACAACTGAAAAAAATATAATATTATCTCTTTTACCTGATTTATACATAATTGCTTCATACACTATTATAAATAGTACAGTAAAGTAAACCCAATAAGAGAAACGATGAAAAATTGTTCCCATAATAATACCAGCATTATAATTATCTAAAATTACTGTTTCTAAAATTTTATCTGTATGAAAAACAATAGGTGCTACAAAAGCACCAAGAACAATAACCCCACCAAAGGTAGCAGCTAAAACAATTAGGTAAGTAAAATCAATATAGATGTTTTTTTTCAAAAATTATAGTCCTAAAGTAAATCCTCTATCAAAATCACTTAAGTCTTTGTAGAATTCTAAACTTGTAAATTGTTTGTCTTTTAAATATGTCGATATTTTACCCTTTTGGTCATAACCAAACTCACAAGAAAAGAAGTTAATCTCTCTTCTTAAGACTTCATCAAGGAGTGATTTAACTATTTCATCACCAATTTCACCACCAAACAAAGCATTTTGCGGTTCATAAGAAAGGTTTGATTCTAACTTTTCTGCATTCGCAATATATGGAGGATTTGAAACTAGATAATCAATTTTTTCAGTTATTGGGTCCAATAGTGAACCTAATCTAAGTTCTATTTTATCCTCTAGTCCAAATTTAGATATATTTTTACTCGCTACATGTAGAGCTTTTTCTGAAATATCAACTGCTATAAATTTTGCATTTTTAAATCTAAGTGCCAAAATTATAGAGATTATTCCAGAACCAACACCAACTTCTACAAAAGTCATAGTTGTTTCTTTATCTGGCACTCTTTTTACAACTTCATCAATAAGTAATTCAGTTTCAGGACGAGGGATTAAAGCACCCTCATCTATATAAAAATCTTCACTATAAAAACTCACTATATTTGTAATGTATTCTAAGGGTTCATTATTAGCGCGTCTGTCTACCATTTCAAATATTTTAGAAGTATCCTCTACATGTAGAGACTGGTTTGTAAGAAGCCAAAGTTCGTCTACATGTAGAGCATGCATAAGTATAAGTTGAGCTTCACGAGAAGCTCTTGGTATTATAGGATTTAGTTTAGCTGTGATATCTCGTAAAATATCCTTAACTAAATATTTGCTTGACATGTTCCCTCTAATGCAGTTTTATCGATATCGTTAA
>Ga0256826_1000353_pt1 | contig 27439 bp, 23 predicted proteins | sample CV79metaG_FD_185975 | JGI IMG/M metagenome (GOLD analysis project Ga0256826, IMG submission 185975) | Hydrothermal vent microbial communities from East Pacific Rise, Pacific Ocean - CV79 | ecosystem: Environmental > Aquatic > Marine > Hydrothermal vents | place: Pacific Ocean: East Pacific Rise...
TCACCAAAGTGATTAAACTCTTCTCTGCTTAGGAGGACGACAACCATTGTGAGGTAATGGAGTAATATCTTTTAACCAAGTTACTCTAATTCCTTCAGTTGCACCAATTGACTTAACAGCTGTATCTCTACCAGAACCAGGTCCTTGTACTTTAATACCAACTTCTTTAACTCCGTGAGCCATTGCCTTCGCCATTGCGTCTGTTACAGCTTCTGCTGCTGCAAAAGGGGTAGATTTTTTACTACCTTTAAATCCTAATGATCCAGCAGAACTCCAAGAAATTACATTTCCCATTTCGTCAGTAACTGTAATTACTGTATTGTTAAAAGTAGCAGCTACGTAAACTACCGCTTTAGCAATATTCTTTTTTGCTTTTTTCTTAGCCATTTATCATTACCTTCTTATGCTGCACCAACAGTTTTTCTTTTACCCTTACGAGTTCTAGCATTTGTCTTAGTCTTTTGACCTCTACATGGAAGACCACGTCTATGTCTAAGTCCTCTATATGAACCAAGATCCATAAGCGATTTAATATCCATAGTTACTTTCTTTCGAAGATCACCTTCAACCATGAAGTGCTCTTGAATTTCATTACGAATTGCTGCTGCTTGCGCATCTGTTAATTCATAAACTCTAGTATTGTAATCAATACCTGTTGCATCAAGAATTTTTCTTGAACTATGAAGACCTACACCATAAATATAAGTTAGTCCATATTCAATTCTCTTTTTTTTCGGTAAATCAACACCTGATATACGTGCCATGCTTATCCTTGTCTCTGTTTATGTTTTGGATTTTTGCAGATAATTCGAACGATACCTTTTCGCTTGATTATCTTACAATCATCACACATTTTTTTTACTGATGGTCTAACCTTCATTGGTTACTCCTAAAGTGTGTTTTTGCACTTGTGTTGCGTCATGGTTGGATGACTACATTACTGAAATAAATCAGTAAAAATATCCAACCAACTCTTATATAATTAGTGCGTATTATATAAAAATTCTTCACGCAGAATTCTCCTAAACCTAGATTTAGGTCGCGAATACTAACAAAATATGGATAAAAGATTGCTTATTTTAAAGAAAGATAGGTTATTAAAAACTATTTAATAACCCAAAGTAGTTAATTGTGACTTTTTATTTACTATTGCATTCCAAAAGGGTTAAGTCCACCCATCATACCCATGGCTTGAGATTTTTTATTATCTTCTACCATTTTTAAAACATCATTCATTGCAGAAATAAGAAGAATTTGCATAGACTCTTTATCATCCATAATTGAATTATCAATAGTAATATCAATAATTTCGCCCGAACCATTAGCCGTTACTTCAATCATCCCACCACCTGCTTTTGCCGTCATGGTGACAGACTTTTGTTGTGATTCCATCTCTTTTGCCTTAGACTGAAGCTCTTCCATCATTTGCCCCATTTTACTCATATCTAAACCTTCAAACATTATCTTTTACCTTTTTGCATTACTTTAATCCTTTAAACTCTTGAGCAATTGCATTATCATCTTCAAGTATTACAATTTTAGGTTCGAATTCATCAGCCTCTTTTTCACTCATACTTGCGTAGGCAATAATAATAATTTTGTCTCCTACATGTACTTTTCTAGCTGCTGCACCATTAAGGCAGATCTCTTTTTTACCCGGTTCTCCCGGTATAATATAAGTAGAAAATCGTTCACCATTATTTATATTTACAATATCTATCTTTTGTCCTACTCTCATATTTGCAGCATCAAGTAGATTTTGGTCGATGGTAATAGAACCTACATAGTGTAAGTTTGCTTCGGTCACTGTCGCTCTGTGCAGTTTACTATAGAGCATGGTAATATTCATTACAGTTATCTCCGTGATTTATAATTTAGATTTTTTGTATTATAGCAGATTATTAATTTTGTTTTGTGTAGGGACAAGGCAGTGCCTTGTCATTTTTTAATGTAGATTAACGTGCCATTTGAGATGGAGAGACAGGCTCACCCCACATTTCATCGGGGATAACATATTCAGCGACAACATTACCACCAATAATATGTTCATCAATAATTCTATCAATTTTCTCTTTTGTTAAACTAACATACATTGTATGCCCCGGCTCTACTAGAATAACAGGACCTTGTTGACAACGATTCAAACATGAAGTTTGAATGGGTTGAACCGTTCCAATAATTCCTTTCATCATAAGTTGTTGTGAAAGGTGTTGCATCAACTGTTGTGATTCAGGGTTATTCTGACTTACACAGCTTGGTTTTGGCATTCCTGGAGGTGCAGATTGTTGACATTTAAAAATATAAAATGCTGGTTGTGGTATTCCCATCATAAGTAAAATCCTTCTTTAGTTTTAATTAGGAGTATTTTACTCGTATTTGTAAAAAAATAACTTAAGTAGCGCATAATTTAATCTTTTTCTCCAAAATCTTGTGTCCAATAGATACCATTCGTACTTTTTTCATTTGTACTAATGGCTATTGCTACATCAGAAAAACTACTATACATAATATTTGAACAGTGATAAGGACTCTTCAACCATGATGCCAAGACTTTATCAAAATCATAAATACCTGTTGCAAGATTTTCACCTTTTGTTGCACTATATAAATACCCATTTTCTTCTATTCGTTCATAAAAAAGACTTTTTTTTGCTCTTTTCTTTCCAGTAATATCATACTTTCCCCCTGACCCTTTATGTGAAAACATATTAGACATTGCCATATCATAACTATGTTCTTTAGATGATTTATAAAGTTCTTCGTTCCACTGAAGAGGATCGACGGGACCTACAACGCCTAAACCATCCTGACAATTCCGTGGAGTTTTACGAATTTCATTGATTTTTTTTAGCATTGTTATTGGATCAGGGGCTTTAAAAACCTCTATTTTTTCTCTATTGTCCAATGTACCTTCTGAAGTAGTGAGATCACACCCAGAAAACACCAAAAATCCAAATAACAATAATAAATACTTTTTCATTCATAACCTTAAATATATATTAATTTTTTTAATTAATATATTATACTCTATATTTACTAAGATTATCTTTATTAATATCTATCCCCAAAGCTCTGTGTCCAGTATATTCCATATTTACTATCTTCTCTTATTCTTATGGATACACCTATTTCTGAGAAAAGAGGATTCATAATATTAGCACAATGTTCAGGACTTCTTAGCCATGATTCCATTACCTCATCCAAGCTACTTTGCCCTCCTGCAATATTTTCACCCAGTGATGAAAAATTTTCATAGCCATTGGCACGAATACGCTCATCAAAATAACTTTTTCTGCTTATAACATATCCCGTTCTGTCATAAATTGTTCCTGAACCGATATGAGAAAAAGTATTACTTTGTGCCATATCCTGACTATGTTCAAGTGCCGCACTGTATAAATTATTATTCCATACTAAAGGATCACTAGGACCTATCACCCCTTTTCCGTCATGACAATCACGTTGCATCATACGTGCATTATTAATAACTTCTAATATATTTTGATTTGAGCTTCTTTTAAACAATTTAATTTTCTCAATATTTAAAGTCGTTGTTCTAACAGTAGAAGAAGATTCCTCTCCACACCCCATAGTCATAACTGCTATTGTTAATAGTAATAAAAATTTATTAAACATAATATTTAACCTTTTGTGATATTTTGTTATTTTAAAAATATAATAACATCTATAAACTTAATTTTATTTGAAGTATAATACTTATTATTTTTTTAAATTAAATGGGGTTTTATTGAATTATGAAGAAAAAATGTTAAGAAGTAAATAAACTTACCTCTTAACTATGGGTTTGTTATAAATAAGGTGTCGCAGCACGTACACCGATACCATTAGTTACGCTGGCACTATCATCTTGGTCAATTCCTGCAGATCCTTGAGTAAGCTCTAAAATACGTCCACCCAAAACAATGATAGAATAAATGTCTTTCGTTATACCAACACGAAAACCTACATCAATATTACTATTTGCTTTATCCTGATTACCATCAGCATCCACATGACGTATAATATTATCTGTATCTATATCCCACCAATCTGCTATATCACTTATAGAAAAAACAACACTACTACTGGTATTACCTATCAATTGAGCTATTGTAGAGGTAAACTCTTTATACTCAGAGCCAAATTCTTTTATTAAAATACTATAAGTCACAAGAGGAACATTCATATCTACACCTAAAAGTCCATTACGAATTTTTGTTCCATCTCCACCATTCTCTTTATCTGCATTAAGCAACATTTTAATTTGTACATACTGTTTAACACTTAATATTGTAAAAGAAGCATTAATATCATCTCCATTACTGTCTTGCAAAGTATAATCTTTCAACGATGCCATCAACGAATAAGGTGCCTTATCTGATATTCGTGCAAGTGTACTTGCATCTGAACTCTTAAATGTTAACTTAGGAGTCTCTAAGTCATTAGCATCTAATATTTCAGTCGTATATCCACTAATTGCTCCTTTCCCATTAATCAAAGAAAAATTATCTATAATATACTGATTATAACCATTCTCCATCATATCTATAAATTTAGATTCTAAAATATTATCATCTTTTGCTCTTGCTTGATAAGTAGATGCCCAAAAACCTCCCTCATTTACACCATCATTATCAACATCAAAACCACCAGGAATATAGGCTAAACCATATTCTATAAATGCTTTTCCCTCTTCCATATTCGTAATATATGGACAAACTTTATCTGTATCTTTAGGGTTTCCTTCTGAACAATTTAGCTCTTTTATATTAACTTGTCCATCACCATCACTATCATTTAAGGGATCTAGTGCATCTATTATATCTGGGTTTTGAATATTATCTTTCTCAGGATTTTGATTGGCACCACTCGTTAAACTCTCACTAATATCAGTACATGTTGCTTCTATATTTCCATAAACTTCTAATCCATCTTCTACCCCATCATTATCACTGTCTACATTATTAGGATTTGTATGATAATTTCTTACTTCATAACTGTCCAAAAGACAATCACCATCAGTATCAGGATTTGTTGCATTTAAATCATCTTTATCAATGCCATAATCTGTGTACCCATTAACTTCAATACTATCACTCAATCCATCATTATCAGTATCCATTGATAAAGGATTGGTAGCTTCTTTTGCATGATGAACTTCATCACCATCACTTAAGCCATCATTATCACTATCAGAATCAAGTGGATCAGTGTGCCACTTATGCTCATCACCATCACTTAACCCATCACCGTCACTATCAGGGTCATTAGGATTTGTACCATTTATAACTTCATCCTCATCTAAAATACCATCTTTATCTGAGTCTATTAATTTCACCCCTAATACTTGAGCACCTTTTTCCTGTTTAGTAGCTACGGTTCCTGCTCTATCTGATCCACATGCAGTAAAAAATAAACTTATTGCTGTTACTATGATTAAAAATATATTATTGCTTTTAAACTGCATTATCTTCTTCCTTTAGGATATATCAACTCTGCTTCAATACGACGATTCATTGCTCTTCCCTCTGAACTAGTATTTGAGGCTATTGGCATACCTTCACCTTCTCCTTTTGCTAAAAGTCTTGAAGGACTTACTCCTCTTTTCACCAATGCATGAACTACCGCTACGGCTCGCTTATGAGACAACGCTAAATTATCTTCTCCTGATCCTCTATTATCTGTATGTCCTACAATGGTAACCCTACTTCCTTTATTACGTAATAAAAAATCTGAAAACTCATCTATTTTCATCATAGATGTGGATGTAATCTTTGCAGAAGCTACTGGAAAATTCACATTTAAAGTTGTTTTAATCGGACAACCATAATTATCTACTGTAAAATTGCATGGAGTTGCAGGACATTGATCAAATTGATCTTCTATTCCGTCTCTATCTAAATCTGGTAAATCAATTTTTATTGAACATTCATTATTGGATACATATACAAATTTTGGTTTTGTCTTAATCACAATCGGCTTCATAATAGATTTTTTACGTATAATCGGTTTTCGAACAATTTGTTTAGGTGTTTCTTCATAACCAATAGGAAAACTGATACCTGCTGTTATAATCGCTTCGTTTTCTTCACCTTCTCCACCTAAAATTTGTAAGAATTTACCTTCCAACTTTCCATTAAAACCTTCAGGTAAATCTATACGTAATCCACCTCCACCTTGTACAAATGAATGACTTTCAAATTCGTCTTGTTTTCCACCTTGTACATTTTCATACCCAATACCTGCTAAAACATAAGGGGTTAAAGTTGTTTTATTTTCGAATTCATAAACGCCATTAAATGAACCCTTCAAAAGCGAAGTCGCTCGCTCATCTTTTAGTTTTACATACTCTACATCAAATCTTGGCATAACAACATAGTTATTATATTGTAACGTAACCCCAACATTTGGATTTTTAAAGTTTGCACCGGTATTATTTTTAGTAGAAGTCATTCCTACATTAATACCAATCTCTGCCTCTGCACTACTCGCATTTAACAAGGTTAATACGGTAAGTGAAAAAAATACTGTTTGCTTGATCATAATTGTCTCCTTATCACAAGTGTATTATTAATATATTATTAAATAAAAATATTAACATATGAATGGTACTTTTTCTATAATATTCAAATAATTTCTTCGATTATTTAAATAAAAATCATATTTTATAACATAGAAATATATTCAATAATTTCTTCATATTTTTTTTTGTTTTATAGCACTTATTATTAGCATAAAATGACAATTTGTCATAAAATTTCCTTTTCAAGTGAGCTTCTGCTACTATTGCAGTATGAATAAACTTGAGACATTAAAGCACTATTTTGGACATGAAAGTTTTAGAGAACAACAAGAAGAAGTAATTGATGCTATTTTAGAGCATCAAGATCTACTAATGATTTTACCTACAGGAGGAGGAAAATCTCTCTGTTATCAGCTACCTTCACTCTTGATGTCTGGCGTTACAGTTGTTATCTCACCTCTTTTAGCACTTATGCATGACCAAGTTGTTGCACTAAAAAGTAATGGAATAACAGCCGCTATGCTTAGCTCAATGCAAACCATTGAAGAAGCCAAACAGATAGAACAACAACTACGTTTAAATCAAATAAAGCTTCTCTATGTCGCGCCTGAACGTCTGATGAATGAGTACTTCCTAACCTTTCTCCTCGATCTAAATATTAATTTTTTTGTCGTAGATGAGGCACACTGCGTAAGTGAATGGGGTCATGAGTTTAGAGAACATTATCGAATGCTTTCTCAACTTAAAATTTCTTTTCCTACTACTACTATTGCAGCTTTTACGGCAACAGCAACTGAAGCTGTCAGAGAAGATATTTTACATAATCTTAATTTACAAAACCCAAAAGTAGTTACCGGTTCACTGTTTAGAGAGAACTTAATCATTTCTGCACAACATCGTCAAAGTGATGGACGTAAACAACTCATTAATTTTTTAACGGAACATACCAATGAAGCAGGAATTGTCTATGCTTTTTCTAGAAAACAGACAGAAACCATGGCTGAGTACCTAAAAAAACAAGGTTTTAAAGCAGCCGCTTATCATGCGGGACTTCCCACTCAAGTAAAGAATAGTATTTTTGCTGACTTTGTAGCAGATGATATTGATATTGTGGTTGCTACTATTGCCTTTGGTATGGGTATAGATAAAAGTAACATTCGTTTTGTGGTACACATGAATCTTCCAAAAACCTTGGAAAACTACTACCAAGAGATTGGTCGTGCAGGACGAGATGGTCTTGATGCTAAGACACTCCTTCTCTTTTCTACACAAGATAGTATTCAGCAAAAATCCTTTATTGAAGATTTACCAGATTCCCCATACAAAGAGAATGCCTTTGAAAAGATTAATACCATTTCACGTTTTGCGAACTCTGAATCATGTAGACATAAACAAATTGCTACTTATTTTCATGACATAATCAATGATTGTCATAGTAAATGTGATAACTGTATAAATCCAGATAAAAATAAAATTGAGATTACCAAAGAGGCTCAAAAACTTCTCTCTGCTATTTTTAGAACCAAACAATCTTTTGGACTCCAATATGTAATTGATGTGTTAAGAGGTAGTAAAGAGCAACGTATTTTAACCAATGAGCATGATAAACTTTCTGTTTATGGTATTGGCGAACACTATTCCAAACCGCAATGGATAAGTATTGCAGATAAACTGTTAGAATTAAATGCCATTGCTATTGGTGAATATAGAGTTTACTACTTAACTGAACAAGGTGTCAATATTTTAAAAGGTCAAGAACAAGTGTTCATACGAGAGTCTAGATTAAAAATTACAAAAGTCAATAAGAAAAAAGTAGAATATTTTGATGACTATGAAGTTGAAACTTTTGATAAGTTTAGAGAATTACGAAAAGAGATTGCAAGTAACAATAAAATTCCTCCTTACGTTGTTTTCTCTGATAAAACATTAAAAGAACTTTCTAATTCCATGCCTAGTAATAAAAGTGAAATGCTAGAAGTTCATGGTATCGGAGAAGTAAAGTTTGAACGTTATGGTCAACTGTTTCTAACACTCATTGAGGAGATAGAAAATGTATAATTTGTGTGGTATAGATGAAGCGGGAAGAGGTCCTCTTGCCGGTGACCTAGTTATGGCAGGTGTTATATTATTAAAAAAAATTGAAGGGCTTATGGACTCAAAAGTACTTACAGAAAAAAAGCGTGAAGCTCTCTACCCCCATATTATAGAAAACTCTTTATATCATATTATTAGCTTTTCTCCACAACAAATAGATCAAGAAGGACTAAGTGCCTGTCTAGGAAAAGGATTAGAATCTATTCAAAAAAATCTAAGTGCAAAAATTTATCTTTTTGATGGAAATCAAACGTTTGGTATATTGGGTATCAGTACCATGGTAAAAGCAGATGGAAAAATTCCAGAGGTAAGTGCTGCTAGTATTTTAGCAAAAGTTACACATGACAGAGCCATTATAGCTGCATCTAAAGTGCATAAAGAGTATGGATTTGATAAACATAAAGGGTATGGAACCAAAGCCCACATAGAAGCCATAAAAAAATATGGCTTCTGTAAACTACATCGACGTAGTTTTAAAATTAAAGGGTTAGATTAAAACTCTTCTTCTAACTCTCTTCTTGTCAAGAAAAGTCCTAACACTGTACTAATTAAGAACATCAAAAGAAGAGAAAAACCACTCAATGCAGCTGCACCATCTTCTTTATATTCTGAACAACCTACACAACCTGATGTTGTAGTCGCTGCTAAAACAGCTGTTTTCACAACGGGGATAGTTACTGTTGCAGGAGTAGTATCTTCTGTTCCTTTACTATTTCTTGATGCATAAGTAAATAAAGCATTACCTGTAAATTGACCATCTGGGTTAAACTTTAATCCATTGGCTTGAGTTTGAGTTAAAATATCATCTACCTGCACTTCTGTTATTCCATCTGCCATATATAAAATACCCATTGCAACAGTTGGAAGAGAAACAATTCTATAATCTACTGCATTAGCCCCTGAAAGATCCAAAATATCTACAGATCCAGAAGTATTAACAATTGCTCTGTTAGTTTTAGAGTCTGTTTCCAAGGTAAGAGATGGAACTCGAATTGTAATGTTAGCTGGATTTGAAACATTAGTAGTATCATCTGTTACAGTATAAGTAATTGGTGCTGGTGGGGTTGTACAGTTAGCATCTGGCGTAAATGTTACATCCCCATTTACCAAGACATTCCATGTTCCTTCTGCTACTACCAAAGTTTTACCTGCATCTGTTGCACCCGCAGAAGTTATAACTACCGTTGTAACATCAATATCATTCTCCGGATCACGGTCATTAGATAAAACTGGAATTGTTACCATTGTCGTGGTTCCAGCAGTACAATTATGCTCATCATCAACGGTAGTAGGAACCGTACTTGTACCTTGAGAAATATCATCGTTAATAATAGTTCCTATTGCTTCACCATCTAAAATAGTTACGTCAACAGGAGTATTTAATGTTACCGTAAATGTTTCATTTGGCTCAAATGTTTCATCTCCATTAATCTGTACATCAATTGTTGCTGTTTTTTGACCTGCGGAAATGGTAATCGTATCAGTTCCATCTACATAATCATTATTAGCAACTGTTGCTGATCCATCAGATAATGTATAATCTACAGATACATCTGAAGTCGAAACTTCACTTAATGTTAATGTAAATACCATTGTTGGAGTTGTTGTATTCTCTTCAAGCAACTGAGCATCCGCTATACTAATTGTAGGAAACGTATTGTTAACCGATTTAATTGTTACACTTGCTTCGTTAGAAACTTTTCCTGTATTGTCTGTTACGGTATAGCTAATTGGGTCTGGTGCTTGTGTACAATTAGCTGATGGAGTAAATATAATATCACCATTAGCTTGTACATTCCACTCACCATTTGCAACTGTTAATGTTTTTCCACTATTACTTGCACCTGCTGATGTAATCTCAACTGAACTGCTATTAATATCATTGTCAGCATCACTATCATTATTAAGAACCGCAACAGTCACGGCTGTAGCACTTCCTGAAGTACAATTATCTTCGTCATCATTCGCAACTGGAGCCGTTTTTGTGGGGATAACAACCCCTGAAGCGCCTACATTACATGCAACTGCCTCAATATCATTATCTTTTGTTGCAACAGCTGGTAATGCTCCAACTTCTGTTACTGCACCTGTAGATGTATCAATCTCATAAATTTTTCTTACAGGCCCAGCAAAATGTCGTTCATCTTCAGTATAAAGCTTATTATCTGATCCAAAAGAAAGCCCTTCTGCATCTAAAAGTTCACTTAGTTCAACTGGATTAGAGAGTGTTCCATCTGCTAAATTAATTTTTAATAACGTTGGTTTAACACTATTTCCATCATAATCATCCATAGCATAAGCATTTCCGTTTGAATCAATTGCTAAACCAGAAATAGCTCGGTTCATGGTAATCGGATAACCTGCAACAGTTGACCAATTATTCTTAGTATCAAATGCGTAAAGAACAGAAGTATCTGCTGCTGGATCTTCTGTCGTTGCATAAAGAATTCCATTATAAAACTCTGCAGATGCTGCATTTATACCTAAATCGATAACATCTATTGCAACACCAGTTACCAAATCAATAGAGTTTAATACACCTGTTTTTGAAAAGATATATAATTTATTATCACTTGCTCTATATGCAGCACCTTCTGTCTCAAATGTTTTTGATATATTTAAAATACTTGCTGTATTTCCTGAATTAACATCTAATATATAAACTTCAGCTTTATCATCACTGGTGGCATAACATGTTGCAGCAGCAGATAATGAACTTGATGTACCTACCATTAATAATGTAGCCGCAACTATACTCTGTTTTAAAATTCCCATTTATTACTCCTATGTAAAAATAAATTTAATTTATTCTCTAAATGTGACATAAAATATAACTTTAAGAAATATTTTACAATATCACAATTGGAAACATATCATAACGAATTAAAATATAATTTAAGATCTACTTTTTTTTTATTTTTATAATTTAAAAATATTTTTATATAAAAATATATCTTTCTCTTAAAAAATTTAAGTGCATCTATATATGGAAAGGAAAAGAAGGAGATACGTATAGAAAATGAGCAGTAGTTAAGTACACCCTTATAAGAGTGTACTTATTTTATTAATTAAGTTTTTCAGTTCGACTAAAACTTAACCCTATAAATGTCATAGCAAAAAGCATCAAGAAAAAAGTATTTAAATCAAATGCTACTGATGATTCATAATCATCACATTTACAACCTGGAGTATGTCCCGTTGTACTTCCTTTTACATTTGCTCCTACTACGGGAATGGTTACCGTTCCCGTATCACCTTTTAAACCTTTACTATCTACTGATACATATCTGAAACTTGCATCACCAACATAACCATCTTTAGGATCAAACTTCAAACCATCTGCCTGATCTTTTGTCAAGTTTTGATCTAATTTAACTGAGGTATTCCCATCCGCCATATAAAGTGTTCCACTTTTTGCATTTGGTAAAGAAACAATAATAAAGTTTTTAATTGCTTTACCTTTTGTATCTTTTCCTGAAAGATTTAACAAATCAACAGGACCTGAAGTATTCAATATTTTAGGATTCATTTTATCATCTGTTGTTGGTACTTTTTTCTCTCCACCAGGTGTAGGGCCTTGTGATTTTCCAGTATTACAGGTCATTGATTCAATATCATTTTTTGCCAAAGAATTTATACCTGGAAGCGTAGCTGCTAAATTTATACTTGCATCTTTTGTATCTATTTCATAAATACTTCTTAATTTAACACCTCTTTCATTTTCAGTATAAAGTCTTCCGTCATTAGCAAAAGAGAGAGATTCTGCATCAAAATCTAAATTGGTTATTTTTCCTACCGATGTTAACCGTCCAGTAATCAAATTTAATTTAAAAAGTTCTGCTGCAATAGTTCCATTTTTATCTCGATCATCCATCACATAGGCTTTTCCTGTATGAGAATCAATTGCTAATCCTGAAATTTTTCCTTTCATTTTAATTTTTTTACTCAATTTCCAAGTTTTTATATCATATACATATAGAGTTGAAACTTTTTTCTCTTCTACTATATATAGTTTATTTTTATAAACTTCTGCACCTACAGGTTCAAAGTTCACAAAATTTTCTTTAACTAATGTTTCGACAGGATTTTTTGGATCAGAAACATTTACCGTATAAAAATCAAATTTATGATCATCATTTTTACTGTTTAACAGTGGATTATTAAATACATATAGCTCATCTGTCTTTGAATTATAGGCCGTCCCTTCTCCATTATAAATTCCATGGGTATTTTCTCCTATACCTTCCGTACTAATAACGGTCGCAATACCCACATTCATTACATCTGGTTTAACCACATATATCTCAGCAATATCATCACTTATAATATAACAAGTTGCATCATCAGCAGAAACAGATGACACCATACCCATCAATAAAACAATCAAACTACTTATAGCCATATTATATAACTTCATTCTAACTCCTTAACACAATAAAATATGTTATTTTTTATTTTAAACGTATTTTAACATTATTAAATATAAATAACAAGTGTATTTGTTTTTTAATTAAATATATTAATTTTTTTAAAAGAATAATTTGTAACCAATTTGTAACCTATTTCAATTATACTTCTGCCAACAAAACATTCAAGGAGTTTTAAACATGAAAAAAATTGTACTATCTACAATCGTTCTTACAGCTATTTCATTAGCGGATACCACGAGCAGTGCTGAGATTGAAGCACTTAAAGCTCAAATGGCTTCTATGCAAAAGCAACTTGCATCATTAGAAAGTAATAACGCAACAACTGCTGCACCGAAAAAACATTCATCTACAACGGTTAAATCACACGTACCTATTCTTAAATTTTCAGGGACACATTACCTTGGTTTCGTTAGTAATGATGATAAAACTGAAGGTGGAGATACCTCAAACAAGTTTGAAACACGAAGAAACTACCTTCAAGTAAAAGCCTATATGGCAGAAAATCCAAAAGATTACATGAGAATTACACTTGATACCCATACAAATAAAAATATTAATGCTGATGTAGATGGTTCTCAAGAGACTATTATTAAAGGTGGAGAAACTGGTGTTCGTTTAAAGTATGCTTACCTTTACTTAGATAATGTTCTTCCAAATACCGGTGTAGAATTTGGTCAAGCACATAGACCTTGGATTGACTACGAAGAGCACAATGCATGGAACTACCGTTCAATCTCTAAAGTTATGGTTGAAGAAAAAAATGCAGGTCACTTAACCAACTCTGCAGATAGAGGTATTAACTTTAAAACAAAAACACCTTACTTTTCAAGTGAACTTGGTGTTTTTAATGGAGAAGGTTATCACAATGAAGAAGATGGTGAACGATTAAGTGGAGAATGGAGATTAACGGGTCACCTCCTTGGTACGGGTAAGAAAAAAGCCAAAAAATCTAATACATATGCCAACGTATCATTCTTTGGACAAGAGAACAAACTAAGCAATAAGCACCAAAATGAAGATTTAAACTGGATGGGTCTCCATGCTGTTTACAACCAACCAGAGTTTCTTCTTGCAGCACAATACATTGATGTCAATGATGCAACAGAAAAATATAAAGGTGACGGATACTCAATAAATGGTGAATATAGAGTTACTAAAGATTGGAATGTCATTGCACGTTACGATAACTTTGATATGGCAGAAGGTGACTACAAAGATGTTTCTAAAAAAAGAACATTAGCAGGTGTTAGTTATGAATACAACAAAAATGTTGACTTTATTGCCAACTACTTAAAAACTGATGTAAGCGGTAATACTGATACAACAAAAGATGTAGATAGTGATGCAATTATGTTAACCGCTCAGGTTGAATGGTAATCATTTTCTCACCCATCTTTCTCTAAATATTTTTGATGGGTGTCTCTTTTAACCACAACTTTTTAATTTAATCCTCTCTTCAATTCAAAGCACTTAAAACTAATCTACTATTTTGTTATACTTTCTAAAAAACAAGGACAACAATGAATTTTAATAACGTAAATGTAGCGCTTGCAGGTAATAGCTATTTTGATGGAGCAGTAACAAGTAGAACCCTTACTTTTACTGATGGTAGTAGAAAAACGCTTGGGTACATGCAAATCGGTGACTATACATTTGGAACAGAAGCAGCTGAACTCATGGAAATAACAGCGGGGGATATAGAATATAAACTTGCAGATACTGAAGAGTGGCTTGCCGTAAAAAGTGGTGAGAGTTTTAATGTCCCTGCCAACAGTAAATTTGATATAAAAGTAAAGACAGTAACAGACTACTGCTGTTCGTATCTCTAAAAACGCTTACTTCTAAATAAATTTAGAGTAAAATAAGCTCATGAAAAAAGAATCATTAGAAATAGTTATTATCGAAGATGAAGAAGACATCTTAGAACTTATTGAGTATCATCTTCAAAAAGCAGGCTATGCGACCATGGGATTTTTATCAACTGAAAATGTTGAACAATTCTTGGAAGAAGAAAATCCCGTTCTAATGATTGTTGATAGAAATCTACCCAATATTGAAGGAAGTGATTTTGTTAAAGAACTTCGTTCATATGGATATAATATTCCCGTCATCTTTTTAACCGCCAAAGGTAAAGAGAGTGACATTGAAGAAGGTTTCGAAAAAGGTGCCGATGACTATATGACTAAGCCCTTTAATCCTAAAGAGCTTGTTCTTAGAGTTAAAGCACTCTTACGGCGTTCAGGTATCAGTATTACTGACAAAATTAAATATCGAGATCTTGTCCTTGATGTTAAAAATCAAACCCTAAGCATTGACAATAAAATCATTGAACTCTCAAACCTTGAATTTAAACTACTCTACACTTTTGTAAAACACCCAAATTCAAACCTTGAAAGAGACTTTTTACGTGAAAAAGTCTGGGGTGATGAAAACATCAACTTTAATGAAAAGACCATCAATGTCACCATGACCAGACTTAAAAAGAAAATGGATCCTAACGGAGAAAAAGAGTACTTTATTCCTGTTTGGGGTGTAGGATATAAACTGGTTTAAACACTATTTCAACCTTGTAACTCTTTTGTAACTATTTTGTTATAAACTTCTGTAATTTATTAATTACCTAAAGGGAGTTCACTCATGAACAATTCACTCAAAACATTACTTGGAGCAGGTTTCGCTGTTGCCGTTGCTTACTATGTACATACCGCATTTGGTGGTGTTGCACACTCTGGTTTTTTAGTTATGGCAGCCGTATTTGGTGCTTATATGGCAATGAATATTGGAGCGAATGACGTAGCTAACAATGTTGGTCCTGCAGTTGGGGCAGGAGCTTTATCTATTGGGGGAGCGATTGTTATTGCTTCTGTATTTGAAGCAGCTGGTGCATTAATTGCTGGCGGAGATGTTGTTAAAACCATTAAAAAAGGAATTATTGATCCTGCCGCATTTGGTGCAGATCCTATGATTTTTGTCTATGCAATGGCTGCGGCACTACTGGCTGCTGCCTTATGGTTAACACTTGCAACAGCACTTAAAGCTCCTGTCTCAACCACCCACTCTATTGTTGGTGGTGTTATGGGTGCAGGTATTGCAGCCGGTGGATTTGCCGTTGTATCATGGCCAACCATGGGTAAAATTGCAATGTCATGGATTATCTCTCCACTTCTGGGTGGTCTTATTGCCGCAGGATTCCTCTACATTATTAAATCAAAGATTTTACATAAAGATGATCGTTTAGCCGCTGCTAAAAAAATTGTTCCTATTTTAGTTTCAGTGATGGCAATGGCATTTATTACATATTTAACAGTAAAAGGTCTTAAAAAAGTATGGTTAGACATTGTAGAGATTCTTCCTTTCCTTCCTGTTGTTGATAAAAAACCTACCATTGGTATTGCCTTGATTTTTGGTCTTATTGGCGCTATTCTTACCTATGTGATTGTAAAACCTCGTGTAGGAACTAAAGTTGCATCATTAGAAAATGACAGAGCTGCGATTAACACCCTCTTTACCATTCCACTTATTTTTGCTGCTGCACTGTTAAGTTTTGCACACGGTGCGAATGATGTTGCCAATGCAGTTGGACCATTGGCAGCTATTTATGATGCACTTGCTAACACAACTATTTCAGCTAAAGCGACTATTCCATTATGGGTAATGGTTACAGGTGGTCTTGGTATCTCTATTGGTTTGGCACTGTTTGGACCAAGACTTATTAAAACAGTTGGGTCAGAAATTACAGAGCTTGATCAAATGAGAGCATTCTCAATTATGATGGCTGCAGCTATTACGGTGGTTATCGCATCTCAACTTGGTCTTCCTGTCTCATCTACTCACATTGCGGTGGGTGGTGTATTTGGTGTTGGCTTCCTAAGAGAATGGCTTGACAGAAAAGGAACCGATGAAAAATATCATGCACTTAACACTCAACTTACAAAAGTAGAAGGATTAAAAGAAGAGTTAGCTAACATTGGCGATGACTATAAACGTAAATCTGAACTTTTTGAAACCATTAAACTAGAAAAGAAAATAACCAAAGCCCTTAAACGAGAGGTAAAAGAGAACTATGTTAAACGTGGTATGGTTAAAAAGATTATTGCGGCATGGGTGATTACTGTTCCCGCAGCGGCAACTCTTTCTGCTGTTGTCTTCTATATTCTAAAAGGTATTGGAGTTTAAACTTTTAAATTAAATTTCTTTACTTAGAACTTCATATAGTGATTATTGATATACTTGTATATGAAAAAATCACTATATATGTCACTTACACTACTTTCCTTATTAACTATTGTTAACTGTGGAGGTGGTGATAATACTACATCTCAACTACCTTTAACCCCCACATCCGTACTTTCAGAACATAAAGAGAGCAACATAACAAATACGCTTCCTTCTGAAAACAATACTTCAATAAATCAACCTGAGACAGAAATAGTAACACAGAAAACTTCACTAGAAAAAGTATGTAACCTTAGTACCACTGTTAATGAAAATTCTGGTCTAATACTGATAGACAATCAACTCTGGACACATAATGACAGAGGTGATGATGCAAAACTTTATCAAATTGACAAAGAGACGGGTAAAATTTTAAAAACCATTACCATTGACAATGCTCTTAACTATGATTGGGAAGATATCACCTATGATGAAAACTATGTCTATATAGGTGATTTTGGAAACAATAAAGGAAATCGTAAAAATCTTAAAATTTATAAAATCATTCGAAATGAGCTTCAAACAAAGCAACATCTACAAGCAGAAGTTATTGAATTTACCTATGGTGATCAAACCGATTTCACAAAAAAATCCAATGCCAATAACTTTGATGCAGAAGCCTTAATTAGCTACCGTGATAAACTTTATATTTTCTCAAAAAACTGGATAGACCAAAAAACACGGGTTTATGAACTGGACAAAAATGAAGGTACTCATATCGCACAATATCAAGATACATTAGATACACAGGGATTGGTCACAGGAGCATCTATTTATAATGATAGATTAGTCCTTGTAGGCTATTCCAAAACCCTTGTGCCTAAACTATGGATCTTATCTAATTTTGAAAATAGTAATTTCTTTTCATCTAAAGTAAAAAGTCTCTCATTAAATACAACGCATGCACAAATTGAAGGGGTTACCTTTAGTAGTGACTTTGATCTATTGCTTAGTAGTGAAAAATTCTCTCGTTCTATTTTCAACTTTCCTGCAACACTTTATACGATAAATATTCTATCACTTTTAGACTAACACAGTAACTAAAAGCTTCCTCCAAACAAGAGTCTAAATTGGCTCTTGTCTACCACATTTTCATTATACAACCACTCAAGACTAAGCGGTATCGTCATTTTGTGTAAAAAGAGTAAATCTGCCTCAACCCCTACAATACTCTCTTTAAAATCTCTATGGATGGTATCGGTGTAATCTATATCATAAAATCTCTCTTTGGCATAAACAGTCTCACGTTGCAAAGAAAGTGGAAACGAAAAGAAATAGAGAGAACCATCAAAAACTTTTCGTAAACTTACTTCTGCCATCTTTGCTTCTTTGGCATACGTTGTGACTGAAAATGTTGGAATGTTAAGGGTTGCACTATCAGATTGAATCGTACTAAAACTATCACTCAACTTTACCCCTTTTTCCTGAGAAAAGCTAACTGTATTACTTTTTAAATACTTTCCATTTAACCCGACATAAGCTTGCCATGGTAAATCATGCATCCAACTATATTCAATACCATAAATATTACTATCTCTATCCTCCGTAGCAAAAATAGAGAGTGAATTTAAGGAATTGGCATACTTACTAAACCCAAACTGTTTCCGATTTTCTAAATTTACTGTAAAAGTTAAAGGTTCACGATAGAGGCTATCAAAAGGTTTACGGTAGCCCAATGTTGTGGTTCCATTCCAATAACCTGTTGATAAAAATGGTAAATGTAAATAAGCATCATATCCATAATCACGTTCATCTTCTAAATTTTTCTTTCTCTCTTGTCCATAAATAGATAGCCCATACGTTAAACTATTGGCATCGTTCTGATAACGCAATCCACCAAGTAGACGTTCGTCATCATTAAAAACAATGGCATTCAAACTATTTTGCATTAAAGGATCAACAAAATTGGCTTCTAAATTTAACATAAGACCATTATCTTTATCATAGCCAACCATAGGGTTAAGAGAACTATACTTTAGTTGAGATAAGGCACCATACTCTTTTGATTGTATCTTTGTTAATCCTTCTGAGGTTAAAGAGTCTCCAAATTTTTCCACGTCTGCATCTAAAATCGTATTGACAGAATAGGTTGCAACGGTAGCAGATTGTACATTTAAAGGAACAACTTGATAACTATACCCATCATCACTTATGCTTGCAACCAGTAGTTCTTCTCCTTTTAGTCGTTTAACATCGATCACATCATCACCGACAACAATTCTCTCTGTGACACCATTAACATAACGATAAGCTGTAGAACCATCTTTACTGGCTGCTATAAAATAAATACTTCCATCGTCATCAACATCTGAAACAAAACCATAATGCCCTTCATACTCTAAAATTTTTGTTTTATTTTTATAGAGTATACGCTGTTCACCCTCTTGTTTAAAATAATATAAATTACCTTTAATATCTACATGTACAGAAGAGTGACTTTGAGTATAAAACTCTCCATTAACATAAACTTGTGGTGTCTCTATGGACTTTTCTACATCAAAATAAACAGCTTTACCATCAGGCATATACCCTTGAATAACCTTCGATTCCGTTCCATTTAAGATATAAGCATTCTTATCAAAAAGACCCATGCTAATTTTTTCAGTGGAAGTTTTTGCTGAGCTTTGAGAATAGTATCTTCCCTCATTTTTAAAGAGTTCCCCTAACTGCCATGTACCTGACGCATACGTCACTTTCTTAGTTATTTTGTCAATTTTCAATACTTTTGGTGAAGATTTACCATTCCCGACCAAGGTAAAAATTTCATTACCTTCTATATTTAAAGGAACAAAAACTTGACTACTCGCAAGTATTAAGCCTTTCGTTTTTTGAAATCCTTGATGTTCTTTCTTCAAATCAAGAACAAATTTTTCTAACAATGTTTCAAATTTTTTACCAAATACTTCTTTAAATACACTGTTTGTAAAGAAAGGAAACAACTGTGCGGAATAACGTTTAAAGTAACCATTCACGCGTTTTACACCATAGCGTTTTACTAAAAACTGCTGAAAAAAACCACCCACTAAATAAAACTTCTCACCATAAGGAAATTCTAATGTACTGTTATACATTAATGCTGGTGTAATTTTGCCTGCCTCTGCCAAAGAAATTACTTCTGCCAAAGCATAGCCTGAAAAAAGTCGTCCTCCATTGCCATATCGAGACTCATTCATAACTGCATTTCCCTCCAGAACAAATGAACTCTCTGTAACATTAGGGATGGGGAAAAGTGGAAATAGTCCCAACAGGGCAAAGGGTGTATTTCCTAAAAATTTATGACTAATCCGTGATACTTCATTCTCTTTTGGATTAAGTTGAAAATTATGCGCGGTTTCATGTATTAGCAATGTTTTCATCCATGATGAAAAACAGAAATAATCAATATATCCTGCCCCTGCTCCATAAAAAATTTGTGAATTAAAAGGAATTTGAGTTGAAAACCCATTGGCAATCTGATTATTATTAGATGCCAAACCAACATAAAGTTTTTCATCAAGTTTAAATCCATACTCCTCTTCATACCCTTTGATTATCTGATTTTGAAATGTTTTAATATTTGGTAAAAGGTTACTATTTTCTTCACTATAGACATAAGAAATATTCTCATTATCGTTAATAAGATAGTCATCAGGAACAACGACAGCTGCACTCAATGCACTGAAGCCAAGAGTTAATATAGATAATATTTTTTTCATATTTCATTCTTTATTTTTACTATATTTAATCATCTTTTTAATTAGAGCCACATGATACGTTTATAAAGCAATATTTATTTAATATTTTATTGTATTATTTATTGTTTTATTATATTATAATATGAATGATGTTATTATTGCTTCTTAGATACTCAAAGGAAAATAATGCGAAAAATTCTGCTATTTACGCTACTAATGCTACTCTCTTCTACCTATATGAATGCAACCATTTATGAAGATGCTGAAGATTTACAAACAACTCGATGGAAGATAGATAAACAAAAAACATTAACTTCCATAACAAATCTTTTTGACACAAAACATAAAAGTAATGTTATTCAACTAAATGGTTCTTACAAAACCTCTTCATTTATTCTTGGAAGTAAAAAAGGAAAAGGTATGTGGAGAAATACCACGGAAGAGAGTATTCAGTGGGATATGAACATTAAAGGTAAATATAAAATTATTATTTTTGCCAAAACAGCAAAAGGAGTACGTTACTTTTACTATAACTATTCATCAAAAAGTCGAGGATTATATAGAAGTAAATATATTCGTATAGGGTTAGGAAAGAAGACAAATAGAGGAAAGTGGGTAACCATTACAAGAAACTTGATTGATGATCTTCAACAATATGAACCCAATAATAGACTTATTTCTGTTAATGGATTAAAAATATATGGTGCTGGAAAAATTGACAATGTAATGCTTTTTAATCAAAATGCCCCTATAGCCCCTCAGCCACAACCAAAACCTAAGCCAAAACCGAAACCTCAACCAATTAATAGTAAACAAAAGATATTTATTATTGGAGACTCAACAGTTTATAATGCATCTAGAAAAACTGAAATGGGCTGGGGGACAGCGATTAAGAAAAATCTTCTACATGCTAGTTATCTTTACAATCAAGCCCGTTCAGGTGCCAGCTCTAAAGATTATAAAATATGTGATAGTTTAGAAAAATACTGTTATAAGAATCACTATTGGACGAATACTAAGAAATTAATTAATAACACAAATCTTGCCAATGGCGGATACCTTTTAATTCAATTTGGACACAACGATGAAAAAAAGAATTTTCAGCAAAAGGGAACCAAACCAGGTAGAAACAATAGCTTTTATAATGAGCTAAAAGTCTTTACTGATGAAGCAAAAGTATTAGGATTAAAGCCTGTGCTTATTACACCAATTGAAAGAATGGAAAAGAAAGCAGGAAGAGATACTAAAAAATCACACATTAAAAAAAGTGGTGATTATGCACAAACAGTTCGAGATTTAGCAAAAGATGAAGAGATTTTACTACTTGATTTACAAGATAAATCATGGAATGAATTTAACAAGTATAGAGACAGTCAAAAAATCATGAAGAAATTTGCTTTTGATGATGTTACTCACTTTAGTCCTAAAGGAGCAAAAATAGTTGCAAAATGGGTAAAAGAGTTGGCTTGTCAAGCAGACAAAGAGCTTTGTGCTCAATTTAAATAGAAAATATTTTTTATTAGACCCAAATATTTTCTCCTCGTGACGACGTTTAATGTCGTCATGAGAAAGAGTACCCCTATATCTTAAAGCCCATACTCTTAGAACCTTCAAAACTAGCTCCTAGCTCTTTTTCTATCTCTTCTAAGAAATCTTGTATAGAAAAGACACTCTCTTCTCTTACCGCTACTTTGTAAGCTGTATTCCGTACGATTAAGTTTATCTGTCCACCTGTTAACTCATGTTTTGCTAACTCTTGCACATCAAATCCTTCTTCATAATCTGCTTTTTCAGGTAACATAAAGTGCCATAAACGTTTACGCTGTTTGCGTCCTGGTTTTTTAAATTCTATTTTATAGTTAAAACGACGAGAGAATGCTTTGTCTATATTATCAAGTAAATTTGTGGTGGCTATCAAAATACCCTCAAACTGTTCAATTTGCTCTAAAAAGATATTTTGCATTTGATTGTGCATTTTATCGGCTGAACTCCCTGCACCCTCAGTTCTAGAACTTAAAAACTGATCTGCCTCATTTAAAAGAAGAATTGGATCTACTTTTGCTTTTTTACTTAAAATCTTAAAATCATCAAAAATCTTACGAACATTTTTTTCACTCTCTCCAACATACATGGAAAGAATTTTTGAACAATCAAAACTCAAAATAGGACGTTTTAACGTTTTTGCCAAAGAGACTGCCGTCATGGTTTTACCGGTTCCCGGACTTCCATAGAAGATAATACGTGCATCAATTCCTTTTCGTTTATCTTTAATACCCCATGCTTTTAACTTTGCAAAAACATCTTTATCTACTTGCTTTATAATGGTATTAAGTACTTCTCTCGTTTTAGGATGAAGCACCACATCACTTAAATCAGTACTTGGAGTTAAATATTCAAAAATATCTTGTTCTTCTACCAACTTGTCCAATTTTAACTTGGTTACTTTTTTCTTTTTATTAGGATGAATAATTCTTTGTAAAATTTCCTCTTGTAAGTAAAATGAACGGCTAATGCCACCAAACATATTGAGTATCTCTTCATAATCAATAATATTGTTATTAATTAACTTTGAGCCATCTTCAAGTAAAGCCCTATTTCGAATCTTATCATACTCATCAAGAGAAATAAGTTCAATAAGCGTATTCATATCACGAAACTGCCCTTCTCCACCGGAATACTCCTCTTTTAAAAGTGCTAAAAATATTCGTTGTTCACGTTCATCAAATTTTTTCTCTTTAAAGAACTCTTCTACAACAATAGGATCTTTTGTTATTTTAAGGCGTTCTTTTATTCTTTGATTTAAAAGTACCAGTTTATTTTTTAAACGACCTATACTTAATGAACTATCCGCAAAACCTTGTTTAGAGGCTGACATTTTATGAAGAAGTTCAATAATATCAAACTGATCTTGAAGGTACTCTAAATGATCGGTATAAGGTTTGATATCAGGTAAAGAAAGTTCTAATGAACCTTCCTCTAAAAGACGTAATAAACTCATACTTGGTCCGACTGAGGTATTAAGTATTTCAAGCTTAGAAACTTCTTGTACTTTTATCTGTCCAAAACTAATCTGTACTATCCATCCCATATCCATAAGATGTTTTACTACTTCTAAATGTGCTAAATAGTCATACCCTTCATATTCAAAATTATCTTGAAGTATATCAAGTACCGCTGTCTCTTCTATGCCTTTAACAAAACGTCGACAGATATACTGCAAAATTTTTGCTTCTTGGCGAGAACATTTAAGGTGTTTAAATATTTTTGATTTGCTAACATCTTTAGCTTCTATAAAATTAATAAGGTGCTTCAATAAATTTTCCTCTTAAAAATTTGTTATCTAGTAACAATAAGAAGATTATAACGTAAGAAGGTGGAATAAAGTAAGAGTTTTAAAATTGAGACAACTTTTAATTGTTTCTTCTAAGAGAAAATAGGGAGAATAACGATATTAAATTAAAAGTTATCAAGTATGAGAGTCACTAAAAAAAAGGGAAAAATAATGTGACTCTCATGGGAATATTATAACTAATAAAACTCAAATAAGAAGTAAAAATATAAATTTTATTAAAATTTTCTTAAAAAATTAATCTTATTATATATTTAATAATACATGCTGTTAATTATAAAATTATTTGAAATATATTTGGTTTCTATCTGTTAAGAAATTTTAACCGTTGAAAAATTATCTATCGTTTTAAGCATATGATGTAAGAGAAATTATTGAGGGAAAAAGGAAAATAATATCTGACAACTTTTAACTTGTTTCTTTTAAAGTAGGGAATAGGGAGTATAAGTATATGACATTAAAAGTTATCCATGAGAGCCACTAAAAAAAGGGAAAAATAGTAAAACTCTCATGGAAGTATTATAGCAAAGAAACAATCTATTTAGAGAAGAAAAACCTACTTTTATTAAAATTTCCTTACAAATATAATCTTATTACATATTAAATAATATTGCTTGTTATCTAGACGATTAATAGCAATAAGACCCGTTATTATCTATTATATAACGGCTAGTCCGATATGAAAAATCGTTTTGAACTTTCTACTTTTATTCCTTGTTTGGCAAAATATTCTTCCCATGTTTTTTTAACTTGATCTAAAAACTTTCTATTATGTTTACGTCGTTCTATAATATGTAAATAGATTTTAATCTTTGATTCTGAAGGAAGAGAGTACTCAGCCATAATCTTTTTAACAGTGGGAATCTTTTTATAAAAGTTGAACTTATAACCATTTTCTATAAAATCACTAATGATATGAATTTCTGCTTCTTCACTTTCAATTTCATCTACTATTTGTGTCATGGTTTCAAATAATGGAGAATTTTTTGCCTCTCCTGGTCGTCCTAACATCTCTGTAATCTCTATAAGAGGCTTTTCAAATGCTTCTTTATAATGGCGCTGAATATCTCGACAATTCTCATAAAGGGCATTACAATCTTCTTCATTACCAGGACTACATTTATTAAAAACTGTTTTGATACTCGTCTTACTTTGACTATCTCCCGATAATGATAAAATATTTAATTGACTCTTCATCTCAATATTATTATGAATATCAGCCAACCAACGATTCATCTTCTCGATATTGCTATTACTCCACGTATCACTTTTATCTATAAGAATAATTTTTTTTAATTTTACTTGCTCATGTTTGACACAAAGAGACGTTTGATCAATGCTATACTTTTTAGGTTTAATTTTATAGGTTAATGCAAAAGCAGAAATACCTAACAGCATCAAAATAACAATGATGGCGACTCCCTGTTTATCTTCTCTACTCATAGTCGTATCTCCCTATTCTTCTTAACGTTATAGAGTATTTTTTCAATATTTTCATCATTTAAATATCGTTCTTTCATTTCATCAATCTCTATTTCAAGTTTCCGTTGATTTTCGTAAAAATTCTCAATCTGCTTATAAATATTTTTCAACTCTTTATCAATCATGATATTTGATTCGTCTAGCATCGTACAATCCAATTTACTTAAACCACCTTTTCCCACTAACAACTGATCACTGTATGAAAATTTTGTATTTCGACCATACACAAACTTTGCACCATCTCTATAACGTGTTAAAAGCTTTCTAGCAGACTCTATCGCATGAATATGATACCCCGTATAGGTATTAATAAATGCATCTATATCTGAACTTAAATCTTCTAAACTCTTTTTAGACTTACTTAACTCAGACATCATCTCATCTGATTTTTTTAATGAAGCACTATAAAGCTCACGCATTAATGAACGTGCTTGTCGTTTAGAACTTAAGAATGCATCATTTTTCTCTTTCCATCGGCGGTATACACTTCCATAACCAGGATACTTATCATCAAGGTTCAGACCTTTAAAAATACTAAATAAGGTTATTAACATTCCCAATGCTATTAAAATAAGTGACTCCATATCATGCAGCAGTAGCGGATGTTTTAATAGTGGTTCTAGTACTGACCATATTTCTATATTTGGATTGTGGGTAAGAATCTCTCTATAGTGTGCAATAAATAGATGTAAAACAACAATAACCATGAACAGTAATAGAAAACCTAGGTAGCCAAATATTTTTTTCAACCAAGATATATGATTTTTATATCGTAATATATAGCCCGAGATGGTAGAAAGTGTCACATTAAAGAAAGAAGTGATAAATCCAATAAAAACACCCCCAAGAAGCCCTAAACTTGATGCCTCACCAAAGAAATAAGAGTTAATCAATGCTTCAATAAAAATAAAAACAAAAATCCAAGCAAAATGAAGGATATAACTCTTGGGATAGTACGCTTCTCGTTTGGTGATTCTATTGGCAAGTCTAAAGTTATTTAACTCATTACGTAAATCTATTCTACGCTCTTGATTACTCTCTTCTTCATGAATAAATGCATCATTGATGGTAGATGATTTATCTTTAAAAAATCTATATAAATTACTAAAGGTAATATTTTCTGTCTCTATCCCACCTATAACACGATTTATTTCTTTGTTAATCTCAACTGATTTTTTACTACCATACTCCATTAATTCTTTTATATATTGATTAATCTCAGTTAAATAATTATTTTCATCTGTTGTTCGATCAGATGCATCGACAACCTTACTCGTAGAGGCAAATTGACCTCCTTGTACTTTTGGATTAAATTTTTTAATTGCTTTATCAACATCATATCGACCAAAGCTATCAAATACAATCCCCTGCTTTGTCTTTTTTATACGCCATCCCATTTTTCCCCTTTAATACTGTATCTTTAGAATTATTCTAATATTAAACAGTATTTTTAAATAATTTCACACAATAAGATGGATTATAACTAAAAGTATAAAAAATAAATATAAATATGTATGGTTAATAATTTAGTTTATATTTACTCTAAACAACTATAGTGTTACATTTTCAAGAAACTCTATTTCACCCCAACGTATAACTATTAGATCAATAGAAAAGACCATATCTAAATTTTTTTCTTTCATATAGTAATAGGATGAATTGATAACTTTAC
>Ga0256826_1000354_pt1 | contig 27438 bp, 24 predicted proteins | sample CV79metaG_FD_185975 | JGI IMG/M metagenome (GOLD analysis project Ga0256826, IMG submission 185975) | Hydrothermal vent microbial communities from East Pacific Rise, Pacific Ocean - CV79 | ecosystem: Environmental > Aquatic > Marine > Hydrothermal vents | place: Pacific Ocean: East Pacific Rise...
ACACTTTTTGGTGTTATCAGCCTCACTATTTTACTAAGTATCATACTCCACGGACTCAGCGCATCACCCCTAGCCTCTCTTTATAAAAATAGAAAACTCTAAAAACTAAGTCCAAGACTAAACCGGAAAGTATGTGCATCAGCAACATCAATATTATCATTGTAATAATAACTAAAGTCAAGGGGTATAGGGAGTTTATTAAACCAAAAGCTATCAAGAACTAAGCTGGCACTTGCCTCATTTGCAGCCTCTTCGTATCGATTTACTTTCAAGTCATAATAGTGATACCCAACACTCCATATCTCTCGGCGTAAGGAGATAGGAAAGGTAAAAAAGTAAAATGAAGCATTACTAACAATACTTAACTCCCCACCAATCTTGCCAATAGATTCCAAATAAATACTTTCCCGCAAACTTGGCATATATACCAAAGCAGGGTCATTATCTACTGAGGCTCTAAACGCACTCAGCTTCACACCTCTATCCTCTAAATTGGCACCACTTATTGTATCAAAAGCATCGCTTGAAGAGTACTGTCCCCCAACACTAATATAGCTTTCAAAAGGAAGATCATGTTCAAACATAAGCCTCCCACCATAAGTTTTATCACCACGATCATAAGTTCCATAAAGTGAAACATCCGCTAAAAAATTCGGTTTAGCACTCACACCAAACTGTTCAAAACGTGCCAAGTTAACACTAAGAGAGTAGGGTTCTCTTGATAGTGTTGTATAGTCTTGGTAATACCCTAGATTGATATCACTACTATAGTAGCCCATTTTGATAAGAGGTAAAACAGCTGTTGCACTCACCCCATAATCACGTGTCTCAAGATCAGTATCATTGGCAACCACGCTGTAAGCACTTAGCGAATACTGCAGAAAATATTGGTTATTGCTGTAACTAGCACCAGCTAACGTAAGCTGATCTAAGTTTCTTTGAACAAAGGCACTAAAACTGTTTTGGGTTAAAGGGTCAGCAAAATTAATAGCAACATTGTAAACCAAGCCAGCATCTTCACTATTTCCCAAAGCTATATTTGTCCCACTATAATGCATATCTAACAGCGAGTAATAGTTATCTTCTAAATCTAAAGTAGGAACCTCTTGTTTGACTTTTTTATCTACTTTTGTATGATAGTAAGGTGTATCCTCTACAAACAGTGTAACCTCGTAAGGCTCTCCCTCAGAAGCTTCTAAAGCAATTTTTTCATACAAAAAAGCATTAGAACCCATACTCACAACTAAGGCCGTTGTATCACTTATAAGACGGGCATCAATGATTGTGTCTGCTTGACTCATTTTCATTACTTTTTGACCTTCTACACAGAAGAGTCCCGAACCATGTTGTGTATTGGCAACAAAAAGCACCTTTCCGTGTGAGTCAATATCACTTACAACACCATAATAACCCTCATATGAGAAAAGGGGTGTTGTGTTTTTAAACAGCGTACGTGTTTTACCCTCTTGCTTAAAATAGTAGAGATTATCATTAGTATCTATCACAACCGAAGAGTTCACCTGTCCATAAAACGTATCACCTACATAGAGCTGAGGCTGATCATACGAGGAGGGCACATCAAAATAGACCATAGCACCATCACTTAAATAGCCTTGAACTACCTTAGATTCTGTTTCCTCCAACACCAGCGCATCTTCATCAAAAAGTCCGATATGAATACGCCAAGGAGAGGTGTGACGACTTCCCTGTGTCCTATAAGTATCAATGCCTGTTCGAACAACACGTCCTGAAAGATAGGAGGCTTTTTCCATCATGATTTTGTCACTCTTTTTATCTAAGCGCACCAACTTTGGTGTTTCACGACCACTCTCGTTTATCATAAAGTAGATCTGTGAAGCATCTCCATTTAAAGGGCTAAAAAACTGTGACTTTACAAGCACTTCACCTTTAGTTACAACAACTTTTTGAGCCTCTTTCTTAGTCTCATCTGCCCATGTCTCAAGTGACGTTTCAAAATCAATACCCACCGCTCTTTGCATAGAGTTATTGGTAAAAAAAGGCCAAAACCAATCTTGAGAGTGCTCTTTCCAATACGCATTAGTTGCTTTTAACCCATAGTTTTCGCCCAGATACTTCTGATAAAAACCCCCTAGTGTATAAAAGTGACTCCCGTATAAAAAGTTATAATTACTGTTATAAACCAATTCCGGTTTTAAAAGATCTGCTTTTGCTTGCATTAGGGTTGCTATCTTAAAACGTCCACTATACAGACGTCCACCATTCCCATGCCATGACTCATTTAACACCGCATTACCCTCAAGTAAAAAAGAGCTCTCAACAATGTTTGGAATGGTAAAGAGTGGCACAAAAAGACCACCATTACCAAAAACGGTATGTAGACTTGAAGAGACAATATTATCTTTGACATTACCCTGATAGTTATGTGCCGTCTCATGATAGAGTAGGGTATCAAGCCATGAAGTAGCACAAAAGTAATCAAGATTGAGGGCACCCCCAATATAGTTAATCTGACGGTTGTTAGGAAAGGGGGTTGAAAAGCCGTTGGCAATTTGATTGTTTTGAGAGATGAGACCTACAAAAAGTGTTTCATCCATACGATAACCAAAACTGGCTTCATATAGTGGTTGTAGTTGCCGTTCAACCGTAGCTGCATGTTGAGCAAAAGACATATTTTGTTGGGTATAAATAAGCTCTGTATTACGTACTTTTTGAGTGTAATAGGCGCTATCATGAGGTACTACATCATAAGCTAATATCACTGTTGCTATTAAACTCAATCCATAAAAACTTTTTTCCATATAAATACCTTATGCTAATGAATTATTGTACAATAATTCATTACACTTCTTGCAAAACCATACTATGTTTTACTCGAAGTTGATTCTAAAATAGAGGTCTAAAAATGCCAAAAATTATTGTTCCTATTGCGAGTGGATTTGAAGAGATTGAAGCGATTACTATTGTTGATGTTCTACGTCGGGCTGACATCTTAACCTTGATGGTTTCCCTCGATGAAAAAAGAGAAGTGATGGGTGCCAATGGTATTCGTGTGATGTGCGACCAAAGTATTGAAGGGATTACAGCTGAAGCACTTGATATGATTATCTTACCAGGTGGTTGGGGCGGAACGGACCGCCTTGCAGAGGATACTAAAGTACAAACGCTACTCAAAGAGATGGATGCCCTTAATAAACCTATTGGTGCTATCTGTGCTGCTCCTTTTGCCCTACATACCGCCGGTGTTTTAAAAGAAAACTACACCTGTTATCCTAGTACTGAAGAAAAGATTTGCCTGAAAGGATACCTAGGAGACGCAAATAAGGTAGTTGAAGATGCCAATGTTATGACCTCACGAGGACCGGGTACTGCTATCTGTTTCGCTTTAGAAATTGTACGTAAAATCAAGGGTCAAGAGATGTATGAGACACTTAAAGCAGGACTTTTAGTTGACTTTTGTTAGGCAATATAGCTAAAAGACAATACTAAGATAAAGGTCCATTGTAAGCTTATTATTCCCTATCTCAGGAGAGGGATTGTTGTCATTTACTGAACGTGCAATCCATTTTAAAGACATGGTGCTTCCAATAGGAAGTTCAGCAGAAGCTTGAAGCCGTGCTAACCAATTGTTATACAGATCGGTAACAGAAGGCATATAAAATATATCTGCCTTTAAAATCATCCCTTTTACTAAAAAAAGTTCTTTGACTTGATAACTGGTTCCAATACCAAGAAAACCTGCAATATAGTCATTGGACGAATAATTAAAAAAGCGTTCATTGACATAACCCCCGCCAACTTTGACCTGTAACCAGGTATCCTTTTCTGTTCCAAAACGATGTCCTGCACCAAATGAAGGATAAGCTCGTCCCTTAATACCTCGGGGTTCATCAAAGTCATACCCCCCTTGTCCAAATATAAAATCCCCCTCAGAAAGATAGTAATCTTGTTCATAAAAGAGGGTATATTCATTTTTATTAAGTTGGTCAGGTGTCCCTACTGTTTGGGTAGTTTCAAAGGCATAATTAAAATCAAAAATACTACGATGTTGCATCATCTTTCGTTCAATATGTCCAGCAACTTTTACTTTATGTTTGACATTACTACCCGATTCATATTCCAGTCCAATATCTAAATTTCCTCGAGTATAAGGGGCTAAGTTACGTAAATAATTCTCTAAGGAGTCATTTTCTCGTGTTGATATCAAAAACCGGTCAATATTAGCTATTTTAATAGTCTCTTCTATATCCCCATGCTTAATCACTAAAAAGGCATGTTCTTTAATACCTACAATCTTACCCGTTGTCTCTTGTCCACGATAAAAGATATGATAATGATGCTCTGTTGTAAGTTGGTCAATGTCTTCATAATTAATAGTAATGGTACCAGCACCATATATTAAATTAAACTCAATATGTTCCGCGGTTAGTTCGGAAACTTGACCTTGTAAAACAGCACCCTTTACTGTAATAGTATCCATTTTGGTATCTACTTTTTCAGGAGGATTAAGGACTTCTTCTTTCTTCTTCTCTTTTAACTCTTTTCGCTGTTTTCGTCGTTCTTTAGCAATATCTAATGTTGAAATGTCATCAAGTTTTTTGGTTTTATTAACAACAGCTGTCCACTCTGCTTCATCATCATGAGTAATGACCGTAGTATCATCCATCATAGGCAAAATTTCAATCTCTTCTGTTCCCATAGCAACAACAGCAATAAAAAGTAAGATAAACCGAAAGGACATTCATGCTCCAAAGTAGATTAGTTAAGTAATTTTACCCTATTTGAAACTCTCTGGGGGTATAATCGCGATATTATATTAAAAACTGAACCTACTAAACAAATGGATTGCCAATGAACTACTTTGCTAAGCGTATTATTCCCTGTCTTGATGTCAATAATGGACGTGTTGTTAAAGGGGTTAATTTTGTCGGCCTTAAAGATGCAGGAGACCCTGTTGAGGTAGCAAAACGCTATAACGAAGAGGGTGCTGACGAAATTACATTTTTAGATATTGGCGCATCACATGAAGGTCGTGACACCATTGTTGATATCGTAGCAAAAGTAGCAAAAGAAGTTTTTATTCCACTAACAGTCGGCGGTGGTATCCGTAAACTTGAAGATATTTATGCGCTCTTAAATGTAGGTTGTGACAAGGTAAGTGTCAACTCGGCTGCCATTAAACGTCCTGAACTTATAAACGAGGGTGCCAAACGTTTTGGTGCACAATGTATTGTGACTGCTATTGATGTTAAAAAAACCGGAAACCAGTACAATGTTTATCTTAATGGTGGACGTGTAGATACTGGTCTTAACGCTGTGCAATGGGCCAAAGAAGTGGTAGACCGTGGAGCAGGAGAGATACTCCTCACCTCAATGGATGCTGATGGGACCAAGGCAGGTTTTGAGCTTGATATCACTGCTCAGATCTCTCAAGCCGTTAATGTCCCCGTCATTGCGAGTGGTGGAGCAGGAACCATGCAACATATCAAAGAGGCCTTTGAGTGTGGTGCAGACGCTGCATTAGCCGCTTCAATCTTTCACTATAAAGAGATTGATATTATGGACTTAAAACATTATCTCCATGATAATAATATTCCTGTTCGTTTATAGAGGGTATTCCCTATAAGGAAAAATGGAGAATGGTCAATAGAAAAGGGAGTTTTTCTTCTCTTCTTTAATCTTCTCTACTATAAAAAATACAACCTAAGGATTAATAGATGCTCTTTTTTCTACGCTCTTTCTATTCACCATTTACTATTTACTATTTACCTATCAGTGGAACACTCCAATGATAATATGTGCCGGAAACAACGAAACCTTTGACTTTGCCACCCCAATGGGTGTTGGTTTAGTTGAAATGAGCATGAACTTAACCCGTTTATGTCTTTTTGATAAACCTGAATTTTTACTTTTTATTGGAAGTGCTGGTTCTTATGGAGAGAAAGAGATTTTTGATATTGTAGAGTCTAAAACAGCAACCAATATCGAACTCGGTTTTTTAACTAAAAAAGCCTACACCCCTCTTGATAACGTTGTAACAGCGCAAACTGAAAACATCCCTGATACCTTAGTCAACTCTTCAAACTACATTACAACGGATATGACATCCGCAAGTCAGATGTTGAAGATGGGCATTAGTATTGAGAACATGGAGTTTTTTGCCTTTTTACGTGTAGCCCAAGAGTTTGGTATCCCTGCTGGCGGTGTTTTTTGTGTAACAAACTACTGTAATGAGACAGCCCATGCTGATTTTATTGCCAACCACGACAAGGCAAAAGCATTGCTTAGTGACCATGTTATTAAACGTATTAAAGAGCTCACTTCATGAAACCAACTATCTACGACTTAACACTAGAAGATTTAACCCAAGCTATTAAACCTGCCTTTCGCGCCAAACAAGTTTTTGGTTGGCTTTATGCCCACAATGTTACCAGTTTTGACGATATGAAAAACATTCCTAAAGCACTTCGTGAAGAGCTTGATGCTAAGTACCTTATTGACCCGTTAAAGATTGTACATAAAGAAGAATCAACTGACGGTACCATTAAGTATCTTTTTGAGCTTCCTGATGGTAAAACCATGGAAACCGTTTGGCTTTTAATGAAAAAAGAGCAATTTGATGATGATGGGAAGCTTATCCATGAAGCAAAACATACGGTCTGTGTCTCAACACAAGTGGGTTGTAAAGTAGGGTGTTCCTTTTGTTTGACTGCCAAAGGTGGCTTCACACGTGACTTAACTGCCGGTGAAATTGTCGCTCAAATTGTTGCTGTAAAACGTGACAACAACCATGCTGTCAATCGCCGTGTCAACATAGTGTATATGGGTATGGGTGAACCACTTGATAACTTAGACAACCTTGCCCAAGCCATTAAAATTTTTAAAGAAGAAAATGGTCTTGCTATCTCCGGTAAACGTCAAACTGTTTCTACCAGTGGTATCAGCTCCAAAATTGATAAACTCGGCAAGATGGACCTCGGAGTTCATATTGCCATCTCCCTCCACGCGGTTGATGATGAACTACGTACTGAACTTATCCCTATGAACAAAGCGTATAACATCGCTTCTATCATTGATGCCGTGAAACGTTTTCCTATTGATGCTCGAAAACGTGTCATGTTTGAGTACCTTGTCATTAAAGGGAAAAATGATGATCAAGCCTCTGCTAAGAAGTTAGTAAAGCTCCTCTCTGATATTAAAGCAAAAGTCAATCTTATCTTCTTTAATCCTTATCCAGGAACCGATTATGAGCGACCAACTCGTAAGTCTATGGTCGCGTTTCAAGAGTACCTTATTAATCATGGCCTTTTATGCACTATTCGCGATTCAAAAGGAATTGATATCTCTGCAGCTTGTGGTCAATTAAAAGAGAAAACAGGCAATGAACTTGAAGAGTTATCGTGAGCGTTTTAGATATCAGTTTAGTTGTTTTTCTAGTGGTCGTTGTTATCGTCAGTATGGTAGGTTTCTTCTGGGCTATTAAAAACGATAAATTTTAATTTTTAGAGACCACTTTTACGTTTTAATTATCTGTTTGCCTGTACTATATCCTTCGTAAATACTTTGTAGGAAGAAGGATACTTTTGCACGATTATATTGTTACCTTACGAGATACCAGTTCGTGCCCAAACAGACATTGCTTTATCCCAGAACCCCATCAGGATACTCCAACCTACCTCCAAGTACCTTCTAACAAGAAAATTCCAAAGCCACTTCATGCAGTTGATGTTGCATCTTGGATTGATGCCATTGCCTCACAGACAAAGGCATGTCCCAATAAGCCCTCAGAGCTCATTTTCTTTGTTCATGGCTACAACAACGCACCTGAAGTTAATCTAGTACGTCATAGGCTCTTTAAACAACATTTGGAGTCCTTTGACTTCAATGGCACTATTATTAGCTTTGACTGGCCTAGTGATAGCTCTTTTTCTAACTATGATGAAGATGTTGCAGATGGATTATGTGTGATTGAACATTTATGGAAATCAGCCCTTAATTTGTTTGAAAATGATACACGTTTTAATTTACATCTTCTAGCTCACTCTGTTGGTTGCTATCTAAGTATCGAATCAATAAACACTAAAAGTGCCAAAAGCCATCTCTTAAACAAGATCTTTTTTATAGGTGCTGATGCCCATCAAAATGCCCTTCAAAAATCAAGTTTCAACCATTATGGACAAAATATTATTAACTACTATATGCCCTATGACATGTCACTGTTTTTTTCTTATCTTATGCAGTACTATCTACTTCATAAAAGGGCAGGGCAGTCGAAGCTATTAGGTAAAAATATTCAAAATATAAACACTAGCAATGCCTTTAAAAAGTTACCTTGGCCAAAAAATCCATTTAAATATCTTTCACATACACACTCATGGTATTTTGAAAGTAAGTTTTTGGTTGGAGATATTGTTAATGTTATTGAAAACAGAGATTTTATTGATCGAAAAGTAGTTAATGGGGAAGTTTGTATTTAAGACAAAACAGTCAACACTCCAGGGAGACTGTTTATAAGTGCAATACTAACACACTTTTCTTAGCGTATGCTTGCTCTTTTATATTCTTCAAAAATATACAACATAAGTTTAAGTGCATATCTTAAAATATTTACTACTTTAAACAAATTTTATCAATTTCATTTCTTAAACTTTATCTAAATTTACAAATTTCACACTGTGTTGTAAGATGTGAATAACAAACCCCCTAAAATAGGTAAATTAAGAAATTCTTTCTTACTTTCAGTTTTATTTTATCTAAAATGAGACTGAAGTGACAAAATAAACAACATCTCACAGCTCCCTATTATAGGGCTTATATAGAAATTATATAAAATTCATTGTCTCTATTAATCACATTTTTGTATTTATGAAAAAAGTTATTCACATAAACCTTAAACTGCTTACAAATTTGCAAATAAAACATTTTGATACCAATTCGAAACACCCTTGTAACAATACAATCCTAAACTTTTAAAAACAACAAGCGTTAGATGCCTTATTATCTTAGGAGTTTATATGGTCAGTGTTGAAAATGTATTAAAAAGTCGATATCCCCTTCTTTATAAATATCCAAGCTTTATCTACAAACCTATATTACTCTTTTTAAAGATGCTCTTTCATGAGTCAAAAATTAATGCCTTTGTTAATGTTCATACAGAAGTTGGTCTTGCCTTTATTGATGCAGCCTTAGACCATCTCAATATCTCATATAAAGTAAATACCAAAGAGATTCAAAATATCCCCGCACTGGGTAAAGTAATTATCATTGCCAATCATCCTTTGGGAGCACTAGATGCACTTGCTCTAATTCAGATGGTCTCTTCTGTTAGGCAAGATAAAAAAGTGAAGATTGTTGCGAACCATCTCTTAGCTCAAATCTCCCAGATAAAAGAGCTTATTATTCCTGTTGATAATTTCAATGAAGCACTTTCAAAAAACAGCTTAAAACTAATTGATAAAGCTCTTAACAATGAAGAAGCCGTTATCTTTTTTCCAGCGGGGGAAGTTTCTCGTGCTAACGTGTATGGTATCCGTGATAGCAAATGGAAAAGTGGTTTTGTAAAGTTTGCATCAAGAACACAAACCCCAGTGCTCCCTATCTATATCAATGCCAAAAATAGTATTCTTTTTTACCTCTCATCTATGGTCTATAAACCTTTTGGAACTATGTTACTCTCACATGAGATGGTAACGGCTAAAAATAGTGCCTTTGAGTTTAAAATAGGGGAACTTGTAAGCGCCCAAAGTATCTCTAACATGAGACTTTCGTACAAACAACATGCGAAGCTCTTTCGTAGACATCTCTACCGCATTGCACGTAACAAAAAGACTATCTATCCAACCCAACAGTGTATTGCACATCCTGAATCACGTCAAAGTATTAAACAAGAGCTAAAGCTTGGGGAACGCATCGGAACGACCTCTGATGATAAACATATCTATCTTATTGATTATGAAGTAGCACCAACACTCCTCAGTGAAATTGGTCGTCTTCGTGAATACTCTTTTCGTAAAGTAGGCGAGGGAAGTGGCCAGTATAAAGATCTTGATAAGTATGACGAGTATTACCAACATCTTGTACTTTGGGATGATGATGCACTTGAAGTCGTGGGTGCGTATCGTATTGGTGAATGTGGATGGATTCTTTCGTGGTTGGGGAAAGAGGGTCTCTATCTTAATGAACTATGTGAGATAAATGAAGACTTTGAAAAGTATCTTGAACATGGTATTGAGCTTGGTCGTAGTTTTGTACAACCAAAATACTGGGGGACACGTGCATTAGATTATCTTTGGCAAGGTATTGGGGCCTACCTTTCTCATAACCCAGAGATAAAGTATATGATGGGTCCTGTAAGTATCAGCGGTTCGTATCCAAGTGTTGCTAGAGATGCCTTAGTCCACTTCTATACCAAACACTTCAAATGCGATCAAGAGTTACTAACCGCACGTGTCCCTTATCAGCTCTCACAGCACGTACAAGATGAGTGTAACACTGTTTTTGATAAAGAGATCTATAGTGAAGACTTTAAAGGCTTAAAGGAGTACCTACGAGCATTTAACACCACTGTGCCCACTCTGTATAAACAATATGCTGAACTTTGTGACAACAATGGGGTGAAGTTTCTTGATTTTGGTGTAGATGCAGATTTTAATAATTGTGTTGATGGCTATATCCTTGTTGATGTCCGCGAGATAAAAGCTGCTAAACGTAAACGATATATGCAAGATACCTGAGAGGGAAGAGGGAAGAGGGAAGAGGGAAGAGGGAAGAAAGCGTAGATTGTAACTACTTAAAGAACTCTTTGTTTCCACACTATATCCACACTCTTTGACATTATAATTACTGTATTCATTTATTACTCCTACAATGTATTTGATTCATTACCAAATACATCATCCCCCAAAACAAAAACTCAACAGACAATAAAAACAACACCCGATATAAAAAATATCTTCTATAAACACCTTAACAGCTACGCAACAATTACTATTTTTGAATTCTTTACACTATGCTCTTTCTCACACTATATCCACACTCTTTGGCATTATAATTACTGTATTCATTTATTACTCCTACTAGCAAGTTCCCCCAGACTTGCTAATCACACACTCCCTAACTTTTACATTGTCGCTTTAAAAATAAGTCAATCGATTAATCCGATGGAAAATTACTACCGTAATTTTATTATTTGTATTTCTCAAAATCCTCGGTAGAGGATTTCTATCGGATAAATCGATTGATAAACAACGGTTACAACTTAGAGAGTGCGACTTCTTTGAAGTTAATTTTTGACTTGATGTGGTACTGATTATCTTTGAGTTCAAAGGCTAGTTCATTAGCGTGGAGAAGTAGTCATGAAGCTCCGCTCAATTTTATCCGTTCCTCAGGGCTGATCTCTTTATCTAAAAAGCGGACAATATTCTCTTCGGTTTGACCGTAGATGGGATCACCTACTATGGGATGTTTCACGATATGTCGCGTTAAGAAAAGGTGAGTCATCTCATCTTTTTAGCGACTAAAATAAGCATCAATAGACAACGCGAAACATCTTGTTACAACTTAGAAAGTGCTACTTCTATGAAGTTAATTTTTGACCTTATATGGTACTTCTCACCTTTGAGTTCAAAGGCTAGTTCATTAGCGTGGAGTAATAATCGTGAAGCTCCGCTCAATTTTATCCGTTCCTCAGGGCTGATCTCTTTATCTAAAAAGCGGACAATATTCTCTTCGGTTTGACCGTAGATGGGATCACCTACTATGGGATGTTTCACGTGAAACAAATGCACTCTTATCTGATGTTGCCTACCCGTACGTGGTTGCGCTTCAACAAGCGTCATGTCTAAATCATCAAAATACTCTAAAGGAACTATATTTGTTTGTGATGCTTTACCACGTTTATCAACTTTAACTACCATGCGAACAATAGCACTCTCATCTTCTTTTCGAAGTAGGGGCACATCAATAAATGTTTCACGTGAAACATGACCATGTACTAGTGCAAGATATTTTTTATCCATATCACGTTCTTGGAACATCATCTTTAAATCACGTTCACTCTCTTTGTTTCTAGCACATAGGACAAGCCCACTTGTCTCTTGATCTATTCGGTGAGCGATGTTAGCATCACGCCCAAACTGATCTTTAACTTCATCAATAAGAGAGTATTCCGTGTTACGGTTTTGCGGATGTATTAAAACACCAGAGGGCTTATCAAACACTACAAACTGTTTGTGTGTGTAAGTAGGTTCAAGACCTCTACTAATAGGCTTGAAGTAGATGAACTCATACTCACCCTCCAAGCTACCAGAAGGTCTATCCATAACAACACCGTTAGTATATATACGACCTTTAGCAATAAGACGTTGTGCCTCTTTTTGGGTATAACCAAAATCACGTATCAAACACAAAAAGGCTTTTGTCTTTTCTTTTACAAAATATTTCTCTTTTACAAAAGGCATAGTTCTCTTTTAAATTATCTCTTGTTTGCACAAGGTATCACATCATTATTAGATGCTTTTTATATTCAATATTATAGCCTCAATTGAAGCAATTTTTAAACCCTTTTTTATCAATTTTGGAGTAAAATCGCGTATTAAATAATTAAAGGTTTATTCTAATAACCTTACAAAATTCTCAGAATATAAAGAGGCAAGAATGGTAGAAAGATACGCAAGAAAAGAGATGTCAGACAAATGGACACAACATGCACGTTATGCAGCATGGTTAGAAGTTGAAAAAGCAGCTGTAAAAGCTTGGGCTAAACTTGGGAAAATTCCTCAAGAAGATGCTGATAAAATTGTAAAAAATGCTACATTTTCTGTAGAACGTATTGAAGAAATTGAAGCGGTAACAAAACATGATTTAATTGCTTTTAATACAAGTGTATCAGAAAGCTTAGGTGATGAATCTCGTTGGTTCCATTATGGAATGACAAGCTCTGATGCAGTTGATACAGGTGTTGCTATTCAGATGCGTGACTCTTTAAATATTATTATTGATGATGTTAAGATGCTTATGGTATCTATTCAAAAACGTGCCGAAGAACACAAGTTCACTTTAATGGTAGGACGTAGCCACGGTATCCATGGTGAGCCGATTACTTTTGGTTTAACCCTTGCTGTTTGGTACGATGAGATGGCACGTCATCTTAAAAACCTTGAGCAAACTATGGAAGTTATCGCTGTAGGTCAAATCTCTGGCGCTATGGGTAATTTTGCTCATGCACCTCTTGAACTTGAAGAGTATGCAATGGAAGAACTTGGTCTTAAACCTGAGCCATGTTCAAACCAAGTAGTACACCGTGATCGTTATGCACGTCTCGCATCAGCCTTAGCACTTCTTGCGTCTTCTATTGAGAAGTTTGCTGTTCAGGTAAGACATCTTCAACGTACTGAAGTGTATGAAGCAGAAGAGTACTTTGCTAAAGGGCAAAAAGGTAGTTCTGCTATGCCTCATAAACGTAACCCTATTTTGACAGAGAACATCACAGGTCTTGCACGTACCATTCGTTCTTTTGCAAACCCAGCTATGGAGAACATGGCACTATGGCATGAGCGTGACATCTCTCACTCATCAAGTGAACGTTTTTGGTTACCAGATGCTTTTATCACCTCTGACTTTATGCTTCACCGTATGAACAATGTTATTGCAAACCTTACGGTCTTTCCTGAGAACATGATGAAGAACTTAAACCTTACAGGTGGACTTGTATTTTCACAACGCGTTTTACTTGAATTACCTCTAAAAGGTGTCAGCCGTGAAGATGCTTATCGTATTGTTCAACGTAACGCAATGAAAGTTTGGGAAGAGATTCAACAAGGAAAAGCTACTACTGATGAGAATGGAGAAAGCCTCTATCTTAACCATCTTTTAGAAGATGAGGAATTACGTAACAGTCTATCTGAAGAAGCTATTAGAGAGTGCTTCAATTATGACTATTATACTAAAAATGTGGATAAAATATTCGCAAGAGTTTTTAATAACTAATAACCATATATGTTAAATACAATAAAATAAAAAGCTATTTTTTAAAGGCATTCTTCTTTAGGGAAACCTAAAGAATGTCTGAATAAAAATAGCGCAGAAGGTAGAGCATGATAACAATTATAAAACGTAATGGACGACGCGAACCATTAGATATTTCTAAGATTCAAAAGTACACGGCAGCAGCTGTTAAAGGGCTTGAAAATGTTTCTCAAAGTGAGTTAGAAGTAGATGCACAGATTCATTTTAGAGATGGTATCACCTCTTTAGATATTCAAAAGACATTGATTAAAACTGCTGTTGATAAAATTGACATAGATGCACCTGAGTGGACTTTTGTAGCCTCACGTCTTTTCCTTTTTAACCTTTACCACGAAGTAAATGGCTTTACAGGGTACTGCTCTATGAAAGAGTATATAACACGTGGTCAAAAAGAGGGACGTATCTTACTAGGTCTTGAAGAGAAGTTTGATCTTGACCACCTTGACAAATACATTGTACCCGAGCGTGATTTACAATTTAACTACCTTGGTATCAAAACACTTTACGACCGCTACATCCTAAAAGATGGTGCCTCACATCCTATTGAATTGCCACAACATATGTTCATGGCAATTTCAATGTTCTTAGCACAGCGCGAAGACAATCCTACCGAACGTGCTATTGAGTTTTATAACATGGTTTCAAAGTTTGAAGTGATGTTAGCAACACCAACACTCTCTAATGCACGTACCCCACGTCATCAACTCAGTTCATGTTATATCGGTTCTGCTCCTGATAACATCGAAGGTATTTTTGATGCTTATAAAGAGATGGCGCTACTCTCTAAGTTTGGTGGTGGTATTGGTTGGGATTGGACACAAGTTCGTTCTATGGGGTCATTTATTGATGGCCATAAAAATGCAGCAGGTGGAACCGTACCTTTTCTTAAAATCACCAATGATATCGCAATTGCAGTTGATCAATTGGGAACTCGTAAAGGTGCTATTGCTGTCTATCTTGAGCCTTGGCATATTGATATTAATGACTTTTTAGACCTTAAAAAGAATTCAGGTGAAGAGCGTCGTCGTGCCCATGATCTTTTCCCATCATTATGGTTAAATGACCTCTTTATGCAACGTGTTCAAGACGATGAAATCTGGTCTCTGTTTGATCCTTACCAAGCAAAAGAGCTTTCAATGCTATTTGGTGATGACTTCAAAAAACGTTACGAAGAGCTTGAAGCTGATGAGAGTATTTTAAAAGAGAAGGTTAAAGCCAAAGACTTATGGCGCAAGATTCTTACCTCATACTTTGAAAGTGGTAGTCCCTTTTTATGTTTCAAAGATAATGCTAACCGTGCTAATCCAAATGATCATACCGGTGTTATTCGTAGTTCAAACCTCTGTACAGAGATTTTTCAGAACACACAACCAAACCACTATAAAATCAAACTCAAGTTTGAAAATGGTGATTCAGTGAGTTATGAAGAAGAGGAACAAGTTACTTTAGATTCTGGTATTGTAAAACCTGCGAACAAGGTAACTGCCTTAGATTCACTTGGTGGACAACCGATCTTTATTGTTGAAAAAGAGAAAATTGATGGTGCTACTGCAGTTTGTAATCTTGCCTCTGTTAATCTATCTCGTGTCAATACCAAAGAGGATATTGATCGTATCGTGCCTATTGCCATTCGTGCCTTAGATAATGTTATTGATCTTAACTTTTATCCACTTGAAAAAGTCAAACGTACTAACTTACGTACACGTGCTATTGGTCTTGGTGTTATGGGTGAAGCACAAATGTTAGCTGAAAAAGCTATTACATGGGGAAGTCAAGAACATTTTGACAAGGTTGATGAAATTATGGAGGCGGTGAGCTACAACGCCATTAAAGCCTCTTCTGATTTAGCCGTTGAAAAAGGTTCTTATCCTGAATTTGACGGTTCTAAATGGAGTCGTGGTATCTTACCTATGGACCATGCCAATGCAGAAGTGGCAAAACTTGTTGATCGTGGTGGACTTTTTGCTGCTGCGTATGAATGGGATGAACTACGTGAAACCATTAAGAAGCAAGGTATGCGTAATGGTTATCTAATGGCAATTGCACCTACTTCGTCTATTTCTATCCTTACCGGTACAACACAGGCTATTGAGCCCGTTTACAAACGTAAGTGGTATGAAGAGAACCTTTCAGGTCTAATCCCTGTTGTAGTACCTAAACTCTCTCCAGATACATGGGCTTACTATACACCTGCGTATGACCTTGACCAACGTATCTTGATTCAAGCCGCAGCCATTCGTCAAAAATGGCTTGACCAAGGACAGAGTCTGAATATCTTTATTACTCTTGATAAAGCGAGTGGTAAATATCTAAACGAAATCTACATGCTTGCTTGGAAACTTGGTCTAAAGTCAACCTATTACCTACGTTCTCAATCACCTGAAGCAAACAATGACGTAGAAGATCGTTCTATGGAATGTGTTGGTTGTCAGTAGGCTCTGCCTAATGGAGTAATAAAAAATGGTGAAGGGCAAATAGCTCTAAATCATTTTTATACTCACTACCACTTCTCTTAGCACTCCCTTTTTCAAGGAAAACAATGAAACCTCTTAATAAAAAATCCGCTTTAGAACTTCTTGCTCGTATCGACAATGGCATTAATTGTGAAATACAATCCATAACCCCTACATCTGCAACTGTTATTGATATTCGTATCTCTGTTCAAGATGCAGGACGTGGTTATGACTGGATTGATATTATCTTATCGTTTGATGGTGTTAGTAATGCACGTTTAGTAGAAGATGCAAAACTAGCCTACTTGGGAATGCAAGAAGGTGTTAGTATTGTTTTTGAAGAGGGTTTAGTAGGATTTAGTTTAGGTGAAGCATCAACACTTCATAGTGTTAAAGATGCTGCACTTTACGTACTCTGTGAAACTCTAAAGTATGAAGAGACTCAATTTAGTGGGATGTAGGCATATCCTGCATTTTGATACTCTATAAGTGCTGCTGTTTTATTAAAAGCAGGTACTGCATAATCATAAAGAGATACTTCAGTAATACCGCGTGACGCCATCCCTTTAGCACATACTTTAAACTCTGTGCCTTGATTCACCAGTTGTTTAAAACGAGGCTCTAACTCATGATTAATTAGATCTTGGTTTGGGCTACTTGCATAAGGTGAATGTGCAATATCTTCAACAAAAAACTTGTAGGCATCACCCGAAATAACTACTGCTACTTTAAGTGTATCATCTTGTTTTTTATAATGCTCTTTTAATAACGCAATGTTAGTAATTAGGTTTTTAGAAATCTTATTAGCATCGCCACTCATTAAATCAAAAACAACTTTATATTCAGTTGCAAACACAAGTGAAGATAAAACTGTTAGTAATATAAAAACTTTTTTCATACAAATCTCTTAGATTATCGAATGAAGAATAACACTACCGTAACGTTTGTTATGTTTTGCGCATCGTACTAGTTGTGCTTTAAGCTGTGAAGCTTCAGTTAGGGTTACTTGTCCAAGATCTAGTGCTTTTTCAATTTCTACTTCGTTTAGATATACATGTTTCATAATTCTCTCCGTAATGTTTTAATACTGTTATCATAAAAGAAAAAAATGGGGAAATAGTGGGAAGGTAAATTGTTATTCAATTGGTAACAAAAAGTATGTAGAGCACTATTTATCACTTAATTTATATACTTTATACATTTTCTTTGTCATACTACTTCTATTAAAGTATTAGGAAATCTTATGAAACTATCATTTTTATCAAGCCTAATCACTTTTTGTATTATGACATTAAGCTTTAGTGCATGTGGTGGAGAAGAGGGAAGTGCCAACAATACCCCTCCACAATTTGAATCTTCAACACCCCTCATACTACAAGCTAATGAAACTCATTACTACACTTTAAAAGCTAATGATAAAGAAAACGACACCCTAACTTTTAAGCTGACTAATCTACCAAATTTCATTCACTATTCTACTCCACAAAATGGGGAGCTACAGTTTGAACTAATACCTACACTAAATGATATAGGGAGTTATCCCAACATTATTGTCTCTGTAAGTGATGGGAAAAGCACTGTTTCAACAACACTGAACTTAAGTATCACAGCCACACCTATTAGTTCTATTGCATGTACCTATTATGCCGATCCCATAAATGGAAACTTGTTTAATGATGGAAGTGAAGAGGCACCATGGGGGACTTTAGCCTCTATAGTATCAAACCATAAGTATATGCAAGAGGGGAGTAAGCTCTGCCTTAAAAGCGGTGACCATGGTAGCCCCATTATTACAAACTACCACTACACCCAAACACTCACAATCACAGCAGAGATAGGGGAGGAACCTTTTGTACACACCTTAGCTCTTATCAATAGTGACCATATTACAATCAAAAATCTAGTAATAGATGGTAGTTTAACTACACCAAATTCAAATCCCAGCAATAAAGCTTTTTTACTTAACAGCGATAGTGTCTCACACCATCTTAGCTTTAATAACATCACCCTAAAGTCTGCTGACGATACTTCCATGTGGACTAAAACAGACTGGTATAACAAAGTTCACAGCGGTGCCCGTTTTCAAGGTGACTACATTTCAGTAACAAACACCCTGTTTTTAAACACTTATCATGCTGTAGAGTTTGATGGTAACTATGCTTATCTATCTCATAGTACTATTGATAACTTTGCAGGCGATGCCATTCGTGGTAACGGAAGCTTTTCAACCTATGAATATAACATTGTTAGAGACTGTTATATCAATGACTATGCTATCCAACATGATGATGCCTTTCAAACCTTTAACTTGGACTCTAGTGATCCAAAAGTCAAAGAGGTCACGCTCCGTTTTAATAAGTTTTCACTTTTTGAAGATCCTATTACTACATTTGTGACTAACAATAACCTTATAGGAAACCTAATGCAAGGAGTTATTATCACCGATGGTTATGCTGATGGTTGGATTGTCGAAAACAACCTTATTGTTAATGACCAACTTCATGGTATTTCACTCTACGGTGTCCGAAACTCTCGTGTTCAAAACAATACTGTGATACAACATCCTCACTACAGTGATATAGATGTCCCTCGAATCTATCTTGATAAAAGTTCTAAAACAGGACAGTTAAACTTTAATAACACAATCCGTAACAATATTGCCGGACAATATACTACTTGGACTTATGCAAGTGATACTGTATTCGAAGGGAACATTGCATTAGACCGTACTGATAGGAATAGTTACCTTACTAGTTTTGAAGACTATGATGCCCTTAATTTTCATCTTAAAGCTGGTGCTAGTGCAATTGATGCCGGAGTAGGGTTAGAACTAAGTGATAAGGACTTAGATGGAGAGAGTAGAGTTAAAGGCTCACAAGTTGATGCCGGTGCTTTTGAGTTTTAATCTTTGAGTTCATCAAGAAGATTACAAACACATACCTCTATCATGTTATAGACCTTCTCAAAACCTTCAAAACCAGGAAAGAAAAAAGGATCAGGAACATCTTCGTTATTAAAACCATAACTTCCAAGTTTACTAAGGTTTGAACTCCCCACCTTTTTGATATTCGTCAGGTTGCTATCATCAAGGGCTATCACTCGATCATATTGCTGAAGCGCATTAGCAGTAATTTGATGCGCACGTTGGTGGGAGATATCAACACCCTTCTCTTTAGCAATACGAATGGAGTTTTCACAAGGGGCTTCACCTATATGCCAATCTCCCGTTCCCGCTGAAGCAATTTTAATATCCAAACCACGTTTGGATACTTCACGTTTTGCAATGCCTTCTGCAATAGGACTTCTACAGATATTGCCAAGACAGACAAAAATAATCGACTCTACTTTTTTCATCGTTTACGAATCACCATTCGTATTAACATCGCATCACCTTGATGACCAACACCTTCATCAAGAAAGTCTTCCACCTCTTCAAGTTCAACAATATCAACATCTTCATCTTTAAAAATGTCTTTGATAGATTCTAAGGTATAGAGTAGTTCTGGCATCGAAGGGCCACCTGAACTACGTCCTAACTGTGATAAAGCGAAGAACTCTGCTATAAAGCTCATAGATGGCTTCAGCGCGTTAATCGCCTCTTTGAATGCTAAGGTACGGAGTGGATCTTTTAAATGAAGATAAGAGGCCATTACGGCGTCGTATTTTTTGTCCGCTTTCCAGTGTCCTAAGTCTTGAAGTTGTAAATTTACCACAACTTCCATCTCATCTGCTAATTTTCCTGCTTTTGCCAAACCAAGAGGTGACGCATCTAAGGCAGTACAGTTAAAACCCTCTTTTGCGAAGTAACAGGCATTACGACCTTCACCTTCACCTAAAAACAGAATCTCACCACCTTTTGGCACCATATCTTTTTTAGATACTAAATAGGCATTAGGATTAAGTCCATATAAATAACCCTCACGTGAAAACTTCATATCCCAAAGTTTTCCCATATCCATTAACTCTTTTCCCATTGCGTCTCCTTTTAAATAGTTTCTTCTATATGAAAATTATTTTTGTCATCCTCTGTGAATGTCCAATAAATCTGTGTTAATTTATCTAAGAATACCCTATCATGACTAATGATAAGTAAGGCACCACAATAAGCATCAAGCGCTGTCTCTAAAGCTTCTATAGAAATTAAATCCATATGATTGCTTGGCTCATCCAAGATAATCAATGAAGGCTTTTTCAATAATCCCAAGGCTATCAATAGCTTTCGTATCTCGCCAGGACTAGGAACACTACTTTGTAGTAATCTTTTTGGGTCTGAAGCAAGTCGTTGTATCAGTGTAAACAGCTCTCCTTTTTCTTCATCACCAAGCCCACTTACATAAGAAAACAGCGTCTCACTCTCTTCATCACTAATCTCTTGAGGGATATAAAGGAACTCTCCTCTAAACGAAAGATCCGATAAAAGATGACTTAAAAAACTACTTTTACCTGCCCCATTAACACCACGAATCCCAATTCTATCTTCTGCTTCAATACTCAGTCTTGGAAAACGCAAACTCTTTTCACCTAGGGTCAGTACCCCTTCGTTTATAATCACTGGAAAGTAATGCTTTTGTTGGCTCAAATCAAAACTTATCCCCGTTGTGTACTCTTTAGTCACCTTCACACTCTTTTTACTAAGCTGATCATGTTGTGTTTGCGTTCGCTTTAAAAGTTGACCATCGTTTTTATCTTTGCCCGTTAAAATTGCTAAGTTTATCTTCTCTTTTTTGGCATTATCGCCACTACTGAGTCCCTTCTTTGAGAGTCGTGCCGTTGATTTATCAACTTTTTCTTGCTGTTGTTGCATTGTCTTTTTAAGTTTTTTAAGGGTGTTATCTTGTGCTTCTTTTGTATTTCTAAGATGCGCGTCTTTTTGTCTATGGGCCTGCATTGCTATGGAAAAGCTACTTTTATAATGACTAATTTCACCTGCTTTTAATATCATAGTATGCTGACACAACTCATCAAGCAGTCGTCTATCATGACTCACTAAAATACCAATACCTTTAAAGTTTTTCAGTGCATTAAAAACAATCTCTTGACTTGTTTCATCTAGGTGATTACTCGGTTCATCTACCATCAAAACATCACAGTCACTAAAAAGAGCACACCCAAGTTGTAGTCGTTTACGTTCACCATGACTCAAGGTATCCCAAAGCCCAATCCACCCCTCATCAATGTGCAATAGCTCTCGTGTTTTAAAAGCATCTGAGGTATAGGTCATCATAAAGTCATCTAAGTCAGCAGGCGCGTACTCGGTACTCTGGGCACAGTAATAAAGCAATTCATTACCTTTAATCATCCCCTTATCACTACGAAGCACTTTATGAATAAGCTTTAGTAAGGTTGTTTTACCCGAGCCATTAGCCCCTGTTAGAGAGGTCCAACCCTGTTCAAAGTCAACACTAAGTCCATCAAAAATAGGAAGGCTAGAGTTTTTGTACTTATAATAAAGATCTCGTATCTGTACGGTTTTTATAGGTCACTTCCTAAGGTGTTACAAAAGATTTTGTAACACCTTATTTTTGAACGCCATCAAGAACAGGAACAAAAACACATGCTTCTAAATCTTTTGCTATAAGTCTGTCACCCTGCTTGACAAACTGAGTAATAACCTGTTTGCCATTTTTTTCAACAGGGGCTACTAAGATACCGTTTGGTGAGAGTTGATCAATAAGTTTTTGAGGAATCTCTTTAGCTGAAGCTGAAAAAAGAATACGATCATAAGGAGCATACTGTATCCAGCCATTTTGACCATCATCCGTTCGTGTGTGCACGTTGTTAATGCCTAAAGAGCGAAAACGCCCCTTAGCCTCTACCATCAACGACTCAATACGCTCTATCGTGAAAACACCACGAAAAAGATGGGACAGGACTGCCGCTTGATAACCGGAACCACATCCCACTTCTAAAACACGATCAGCCCCATCAGGAGAGAGATATTCTGTCATTTTAGCCACAGTGAGTGGTGAAGATATCCACTGTGCTGCACCCATTGGAAGCGCATCTAACTTGTAAGCATTATGTTTAAATCCCATAGGAACAAAGGCTTCTCTATTAGTTGCAGCAATCGCTTTTTTGACCTTAGGTGAGAGTGAAAATTGTTTATCAATATCTTCGGCTAAACGTGCCGTTTTCATCGCGGTGATTCTATCCATGGATTCCTACATCTAAATAACGTCTAATACGTTTAATTTCTTTTTGATTATATGCAACACTTAAGCAAGGCGCGTTCCCGTTGCGTGAGTCGGTTCCCATTGGTGAGATGATACCACTCAAACTCGTACACTCTGTATTTGAAGCATCACTGGCCAAAACATAGCACTGGTTTACAACACTTAAAGCCGAACTTAGGAGTCTAAATGCTTCTGAACGAGGAGCACCCCAACGGGCAGTAACACAGATAATGTCCGCACCCTCAAGTTGTATCCATAGCTCTTTAAACCGAAGTTCAAAACAGACTAATATACCTATCTTAATACCATCCACTTCAAACACTGCAATATCATTAACCACGCCTGATCTGAAGTAGTGGTGTTCATTACCGAGTTTAAAGAGTTTACTTTTGGACTGTTGATGGATAACTTCACCTTGATGCAAAACCTTAACTACATTAAAAACACCATCACCCTGACGTTCTAACATCGTAAAAATAAGTACACGATTTTTTACTTCTAAAAGGAGCAATTCTAAGGCTTCTTGACTAAAGGCTATCGCTTCTTCAAAATTATCATAGGCAAAATCTGTTAAACATACTTCAGGAGCAACGACGATAGCATCATCTGCTGTGTTATGAAGGTGTGTTCTTAGTGTTTGTAAATTTTGGGAGTAGTTATCTGTTGTAGTAAACTGCAGCGTACTGAGTGTACGGCTGCTTGTTTGGTTAGAAGTCGTCAAAGTTGAGAGAACCTTTAGAGTAGTTCGTCACCGTTCCTTCAAAGAAGTTTGTTTTTTGATCATTGAATTTTGCAAAGTCATCTACCCACTTGATAGGATGGGTTACATTATAAAGCTTGTCAAAACCAACAGCATTAAGACGTTCATCTGCAAGATACTTAATATATTGCGCCACAATGTCATCTGTTAAACCAAGAATTTGACCTTGAGTAATATACTGACCCCATGCCACTTCAAGTTCAACTGCTTTTTCAAACATCGCAATAACTTCAGATTTGAGTTCCTCTGTAAAAAGATCTGCACGCTCTTTTCTAAGTGTGTTGATCAAGTTTTGAAAGAGCACAAGGTGGGTTACTTCATCACGCTGAATAAAACGAATCATCTGCGCGGTTCCTAACATTTTTCCTGAACGTGCAAGCGTATAAAGATACATAAAACCACTATAAAAGTAGATACCTTCAAGGATTTGGTTTGCAAAACAGGCTTTTAAGAAGTTGTGTTCTGTTGGATTTTTTGTTAACTCTTCATATACTGCAGCAATGGCATCATTTTTACTTTTTAACATCATATCACGACGCCATAGCTCATAAATTTCTTCAGAGTTTTGTGAGATACTATCTACCATAACAGCATATGACTGTGAGTGTAGTGCCTCTTCGTAGGATTGTCGCACCAAAATAAGATTTACTTCGGGAGCCGTTACAAAAGGGTTGACATTATCAATTAAGTTGTTGGTTTGAAGCGAATCCATAAAAATAAGCTGTGAAAGTGCTTTATCATAAGCATCTTTTTCAGTTGTTGTAAGATTTTTGTAGTCAATGGCATCACGTGTCATGTCAACTTCTTTAGGGAACCATGTGTTGTTTAACATCACTTCCCAAAGGTTATAAGCCCACTGGTATTTAATATTGTTGAGTTCAAAAATACCCGTTGGATTTCCACCAAATATGGCGCGGTCGTTAACGTTTTCAGTTGATTCGGGGTTATATATTTTTTTTCTTGATAGCATAGTAAGACCTGATTAATTATTAGTCTTTGATTGTCTCTAAAAAAGCGTTAAAACCTAATAAAGTTGACAGTTTTTCTTGAAGAAAAACTGGATTTTATTTAAAGCCCCCTAGATTACGAAACTCTCAATATTACTAATTTACACAAACAAAAAAGAACATTCTAGAATGTGATAACTTCTTTCATTTAAAGATACAAAGCTATTTTTTTGTATGTGCCACCATGTTGCCACCAAGTTCTTTTGCTTCTTGCATCTGTTTTTCACCGCGTACTAAAAAGGCATCAAAGCTCTCACCAAGCACGTATTCAACAACGCCACTCGAACAAGTCAATGCTGTTTCAAAAATATTGAGTTTCATTGTCTCTTCTTTAATTTTAAGTGCCAGTTTGACTGCTGCTGCCTTTGAGGTTTTGGGAAGAACAATACAAAACTCTGCCCCAAAAAGTCGGGCAACAAAATCATCCTTTCGGATGTTTTTCTTCAACATCTGTGCAAAAGAGTAGAGCATTTTGTCACTTTTTGCATAACCATAGATATCGTTCATTTTTTGGACATTATCGATGTTAATATAAACAAGAGAGAGCATTGTCACTTCACGTGTTATAGCACTCGTCTCTTTTTTTAAGTGGGCTACAAAACGTAAACGATTGGCGATTTTAGTTAAAGCGTCTGTTGAAGCTAAAAGGGCAAGTTTATTCTGTTTTGCTTCGATATCTAAGATGTAAGAGCGTGTTTTAACATGATTTCGAACCCGGGCTATCAACTCTAAACCATTAAAAGGTTTACTCACATAGTCCACCGCACCAATGCTAAAAGCACGTGTAATTGTTTCGATATCATTTTGCGCAGATAGAAAAAGTACCGGAACATCTTTTGTTTTAGCATCTTTTTTGAGACGTTCACAAACGGTAAAACCATCAATACCCGGCATATTGATATCAAGTAAAATAAGATCAAAACTATTGCTAAAAGCAGCACGAAGCGCATCCTCACCACTATTTACATAGCTAAGTGTGTAGCCCTCTGTCTCTAAAAAACCAACTACCACTTCAACATTAAAACGCTCATCATCAACAATTAAAATCTTAAATTCTGAATTTTTCATTCCCAAGTATACACTTAAAATATCTAATTTTTATAACAGACATCGTGTAAAATGTTAAAAAACTACTAAGAAGAACAACTCAGTTTCAGGTTTCGTGAACGTACTGGACTTGCTTTAGCATATCGTTCAAACTCTGGATGCTCGTCAAAAGGGGCATGTGCAATCTTTAAAAGATGGTTTACCAAGTTAAAGTCACCTGTTTCCGCCTTATCAATAGCCTCTTGAAGAATATAGTTTTTCAGAACATATTTTGGATTGGTAGCTAACATCTGTTTTTGACGTTTTTGTACTGAAGTTTTTTCTTCTAACAGACGCTCATCATAATCATCTAACCACGAACTAATAGCATCTTCGCTCTCACAAAGCGCCATTAAGTCACTACGATCACCATCATAATGACTTAAGAGACGAAAAAATTGTGTAAAGTCGATACTTTGATCACGCATCATTCCAAACATCCACTCCAGACGCTTAGTATCTGCTTCATTACACACACTCCAGCCTAACTTCTTAGCCATAATATCAAGATAGTAACTTCCATAAGAAGGGCCAAACTGCTCTAAGGCTTTTTCTAAACGCTCAAAATGAACAAGAGGTGACAGAGCTTTAGCTAAGGCATAAAGGTTCCAATGCGCTATACGAGGCTGATTTGAGAAGCTATAACGTCCTTCATGATCGGTGTGGTTACAGATATAATCAGGATCAAAGTCATCTAAAAAAGCAAAAGGACCATAATCAATAGTCAAACCTGCAATCGACATGTTATCCGTGTTCATCACCCCATGGTTAAAACCAACACTTTGCCACTGCGCTATCATTAAGGCTGTTTTATCCACAAGTGATACAAACATCTTATAGTAAGCATCTTCTTCACCCTCAAGCTCAGGATAGGACTCTGAAATAACAAAGTCAGCTAGGGCTTCAAGTTTATCATGCATATTATTATGAAAGAAGTACTCAAAAGAACCAAATCGCACCCATGAAGATGATACTCGCATCACAATTGAGCCCGTCTCAATACGTTCACGAGCTACCTTATGGTCAGATCCAACAATTCCTAAGGCACGAGATGTCGCAATACCAAGACCATACATTGCTTCACTCATAAGATACTCACGAATACTCGAACGTAATACTGCTCGTCCATCTCCTTGGCGCGAATAAAGTGTTTGACCAGCACCTTTAAGTTGTAGGTTGTGAGTTTTAAACTTTCCGAGGTTAATAGCTCGCCCATCACCTAAACGCGGTACAAAATGACCAAACTGATGTCCCGCATAACACATGGCAAAGGGGCGTGAATCTTTAGGAAGGTAAGCCCCATTAATCCATGAGACTAAGGTACCTTCATCTTGGTCTGCAGAGAGTCCTATCTCATCTGCCAAAACCGTATTAAAACTAATTAAATGGGCTTGGTGTAAAGGAGTAGGGCTAACATCATCATAAAAAATATCATTATGTTGTCTATAGGGTGATTGTAATTGTAGGTTTTCTATTTTCATAAGTAGAGTTTTACCCGCAAAAGATAGAGGTTCCCCTGAGCAATCAAGCAAGTTTTATTTTTTAAGCTAAAAATCCAATCCATTTATGTTATAATAAAATATTAAATAACAATATTAAATATAGGACAGCAAAATGTACAACGAAAGAAGACGCGAAAACCCTTCTTATACTATTCCAAGTTTTTATCTGGCTCTCGAACTAACCTTAGGTTGGTTGGTCTTAAGCTTTGCAGAATTCACTACACAAATCAGTGAATGGTCGATGTTGAGTAGCCTTGTTTTAAGTATATGGGCACTCTATGCATTTAACAAATACATTAATATTTTAATGCGACAAAGAGCGCATCATATTAATAATTTTCGCTAATTCGAGCGAAAATTTACTTATATTGAATATATAGTACCTGACACTAAATTGATATAAAATTTAAAAAGAGGAAGAACCTCTTTCTAAAACTAACGGCTTGCGCGTTT